>ERZ761607.210-NODE-210-length-121376-cov-19.349849_pt1 | contig 121376 bp, 87 predicted proteins | sample MGYA00511164_ERZ761607 | MGnify/ENA primary metagenome ERZ761607 (study PRJEB28899, sample SAMN02445080) | bioreactor sludge metagenome | biome: EBPR sludge | place: Australia: Brisbane, Thorneside Wastewater Treatment Plant | collected 2011-06-22 ... | reverse complement strand
ATTTTACATTTCCAAAGACCGGTTAGCCAATCTACAAGTGATAATAAAAGTTTTAGACCTTTAATTATATGAGTGAAAATCAACAACATATAAAAATCAAAACCTCAGATTCCCAAAACGGAGTTCGACTCAAAAAATACAGTTATGAGGAAGCGTTGAAAGCTTCCGTTATTTACTTTAAAGGGGATGAACTTGCAGCGAGTGTTTTTGTGAATAAATATGCCCTAAAAGATTCAGATGGGAATATTTATGAAAGTACTCCGGATGAAATGCATCGACGGTTAGCCGTTGAATTGGCAAGGATAGAACAAAAGTATCCCATGCCATTGATGGAGGAAGAGATTTTTGAACTGTTGCGGGATTTTAAATATCTGATTCCTCAGGGAGGACCGATGTCCGGAATCGGCAATAATTTCCAGATTTCCAGTTTATCCAATTGTTTCGTAATTGGCAACGAGGCAGATTCATATGGAGGGATAATGAAGTTAGATGAGGAGCAAGCTCAATTAATGAAACGCAGAGGTGGCGTTGGCCATGATTTGTCACATATAAGACCTAAGGGATCACCTGTAAAAAACAGTGCGCTTACATCAACCGGTATTGTGCCGTTCATGCAAAGGTTTTCCAATAGTACAAGAGAAGTGGCGCAAGACGGTAGAAGAGGAGCTTTAATGCTCACAGTATCCTCAAGGCATCCGGATGCAGAAGATTTTATTGATGCAAAAATGGATTTGGGTAAAATTACGGGTGCGAATATATCTGTTAAAATCGACGATGATTTTATGAAAGCTGTCACTACAAAACGTCCTTACTTTCAGCAGTTTCCGATAGAAAGTAGAGATCCTCTGGTAGTGAAAGAGATAGATGCTGCCAAAATATGGAATAAGTTGGTTTACAATGCCTGGAAGTCTGCAGAACCCGGGATACTATTTTGGGATACTGTAGTACGTGAATCCGTGCCGGATTGTTATGCAGAACAAGGGTTCAAAACAGTATCCACCAATCCATGCGGTGAGATTCCTTTGACTCCATATGACAGTTGCCGTTTGTTGGCAATAAATTTGTTCAGTTATGTGGATCATCCATTTCAAAAAAATGCCCAATTTAATTTTCAACTTTTTGCCGAACATTCCAGATTGGCACAAAGAATTATGGATGACATCATCGACCTTGAGTTGGAGCAAATTGATAAGATCATAGAAAAGATTGATCTTGATCCTGAAGATAAAGACATTCGCAGGACTGAACTTGAGTTGTGGCAAAAAATCAAAGATAAAGCACTCAAAGGCAGGAGAACAGGTATTGGAATTACCGCAGAAGGTGATATGTTGGCTGCTTTGGGATACCGTTATGGAACTGACGAGGCCATTTCATTTTCCATAGATGTTCATAAAACCCTGGCAGTTAATGTTTATAAAGCTTCCTCCACCCTGGCAGGAGAAAGAGGTGCCTTTCCTATATATGATGTGGAAAAGGAAATTAATAATCCTTTCATGCAAAGGTTGTTTGCGGCAGATCATGGGCTACGTACTGAAATGGAAAAGTCCGGTAGAAGGAATATAGCTTTGTTAACTGTAGCACCTACCGGGAGTACTAGTATTCTGAGTCAGACTACATCTGGGATTGAGCCAGTATTTCAGGTATCCTATAAGCGAAGAAAAAAGATCAACCCAAATGACAAATCCGCTGTGATATCATTTGTGGATGGTAGTGGTGATAGTTGGGAAGAATACAATGTTTTTCATCATAAATTCATTACATGGCTTGAGCAAAATGGCTATGATGCAGAGACGGTAAAAGCCATGAAAGATGAAGACCTACAGGAAATCATCCGTGTTTCACCCTATCATAAAGCAACAGCAAATGATGTCGACTGGGTGCAAAAGGTGAAAATGCAGGGTGAAATCCAGAAATGGGTTGATCACTCTATCAGTGTTACGGTAAATGTACCCAACAGTGCTACAATTGATCTGGTCAACAAGCTATTCCTTACTGCATGGGAAAGCGGTTGTAAGGGAATCACGATATACAGGGATGGCTCCAGAGATGGCGTACTGATCACTGAAAAAAAAGATGATGAAGATACCACTCAGGTTTTCCAGACGCATCATTCACCAAAAAGGCCAAGAAAACTTGAAGCTGAGATCGTTCGTTTCATGAACAACAAAGAAAAGTGGATTGCGGTTGTTGGCCTTTTGGATGGCAAGCCATATGAGATCTTTACCGGACAAGCTGAAGATACCTTTGTTTTGCCTCAGGAAATAAATAAGTGCTGGGTCATTAAAGTTAAAGATAACAAAGGACAAACCAGGTATGATTTTCAATTTGAGGATAAATTTGGTTATAAGGTTACCTATGAAGGCTTATCCAGATCATTCAATGAAGAGTATTGGAACTATGCAAAACTGATTTCAGGAGTATTGAGACATGGTATGCCCATGGCGAATGTTGTTGAACTGATCTCAGGATTGAATTTGAGCGATGAAAACATTAATACCTGGAAGAAAGGAGTTGTCAGAGCGCTCAAGAAATTTATCCCGGATGGAACAGTAGTTAGTAAGGAGATTTGTGAAGGTTGTGGTGAAAGTAGTGGCTTAGTTTATATTGAAGGGTGCCTGACTTGCAAATCATGCGGGCATTCAAAGTGTAGTTAACGCAAAAAGTGAAAAATAAAAAAAACCTTTCCGAACGGAAAGGTTTTTTTATGTCTTTCAGGTAATTTTTAACCGTGAAGCCATTCTTTCTTAGCAAGTAATTGCTCTTCTGTTTCTTCATTATCTTCGTCAGGAACACATGCATCTACAGGACAAACAGCGGCACATTGAGGTTCATCATGGAAACCTTTGCACTCCGTACATTTGTCTGTTACGATATAGTAAAACTCATCTGATTTTGCATCATGAGATTCATCAGCATCAGCTGTAGTTCCATCAAGAAGCGTAATTTCACCAGAAAGTGAAGTTCCATCTGAAAAAGCCCAGTTTTCATCTGGTTCATAAATCGCATTATTCGGACACTCGGAAATACAAGCATCGCAACTAATACAATCATCTGTTATTTTGATAGCCATTCTGAAAAATTTTAATTAATAATAAATAGCATCACAATGTTACGATTATTTAATTTAAGTTTCAAAGAAAAAATCCGTCAAATTTTTAATTAATACTCCTTCTAAATTGATACAATTGCTTGATCAAAATGAAGTCTGTTTTGTTTAGATATTCATAGAATATTGATAGCTTTGCATGCTGATTTCAAGCTAATTTATAAATTATTAACAAAAATCATGACAGAAAAAAAACTTAAATTGACGGGTGGAACTGTAGATAGCGTTGTAATTCGGTTTGTGGGTGATTCCGGAGACGGAATGCAGCTGACCGGAACACAGTTCTCTGATACTTCGGCCATGATGGGAAATGATATTGCAACTTTTCCTAATTATCCTTCAGAGATTCGGGCTCCCCAGGGTAGTATTTACGGAGTTTCCGGATTTCAGGTTCAAATCGGGCATGCTACCGTGCATACACCCGGTGACGAAGTGGATGTCCTGGTAGCCATGAATCCGGCTGCACTGAAAACAAACCTTTCATCTGTTCCGGTAGGTAAGACCATCATTGTAGACACTGATAGCTTTAATAAAAAAAATCTCCAAAAAGCTGAGTATGATGAAAATCCATTACTTACGGGAGAATTAAATAATTTTGTGGTCATAGAAGCACCTATCACGACATTGACCAGAGAAAGCATTGCAGATATTGGTTTGGATAACAAAGCCATGACAAGAAGTAAAAATATGTTTGCATTGGGCATGGTGTTTTGGATGTTTAGCCGTCCCCTTAAATATACAGAAACTTTCATAGATAAAAAATTCGCCGGTAAAACACAACTGATTGAAGCCAATAAGAGGGCATTGCGTGCAGGTTTTAATTTTGCTGAAACCATCGAATTGATTTCTTCTGCATATACGATTTTGCCGGCAAAAATGGACCCGGGAATTTATCGCATCATCAGCGGAAATACTGCAACTGCATGGGGTTTTCTCGCCGCTTCAGAGAAATCAGGCAGACCAATATTTCTGGGGTCATATCCCATTACACCTGCAACTGAGATTTTACAGGAATTAACAGCAAAAAAATACTTTGGCGCTAAAACATTCCAGGCAGAGGACGAAATTGCAGGTATCTCAACAGCCATCGGTGCTTCATTTTCTGGTCATTTAGCCATTACCACAACTTCAGGGCCTGGATTGGCTTTGAAAGGTGAAGCCATCGGCCTGGCAGTTATGACCGAGTTGCCCATTGTGATCGTGGATGTACAAAGAGCAGGTCCTTCAACTGGTTTACCTACCAAACCAGAACAATCTGATCTGCTGCAAGCTATGTATGGAAGACACGGTGAAAGCCCGGTAATCGTTGTGGCAGCTAAATCTCCGGCGGATTGTTTCAACATGGCATTTGAAGCCTCCAGACTTGCGATGGAACACATGACTCCCGTTATTTTGTTGACAGACGGATATATTGCAAATGGTTCAGAGCCATGGAAAATCAAGAAAACTGAAGATTTGCCAATCATCTATCCAAATGATCTGAAAAGCTCCAGAGAAGAATGGATGCCTTATAAACGTGATCCCGAAACACTTGCAAGAGAATGGGTTTTACCTGGAACACCCGGTTTTGAACACCGGGTCGGAGGACTTGAGAAAAAAGATGGTACGGGAGATGTGAATCAAAGTCCAGAAAATCATCAATTGATGGTGAAACTCAGGGCTGAAAAAATCTGCCGTGTTAAAAACAATATTCCTTTGATGCAGGTAGATGGCGCCCAGGAAGGTGATCTGTTGGTGATCGGTTGGGGTGGAACATATGGAAGCCTTTTTACAGCGGTCAACCATTTATTTGAGTCTGGCCAAAAGATAGGGCTCATGCATTTTTCTTACCTGAATCCAATGCCAAAAAATACTGAAGAGATTTTGAAAAAATTCAAAAAATTCATCATTTGCGAATTGAATATGGGACAGCTTCATACAGTGATGAACAGCAAATTTCCTGAATATGATTATTTCAAGTTTAATAAAGTTCAGGGTTTGCCATTCACCGTACTTGAATTGACCCAGAAATTTGAACAAATATTAAATAATCAATAAATTATTATATCATGTCAGAGCAAACCAATCCGGTTTTAACTTTTAAAGATTTTCAAAGCGACCAGGAAGTTAGATGGTGTCCAGGATGTGATGATTATATTATACTGAGAGCCATGCTTAAAGCATTGCCTGAAATGGGAAGGAAAAAAGAGGATTTTGTATTTGTTTCAGGTATCGGATGCTCATCCCGCTTTCCTTATTATGTCGGAACTTATGGAATTCATGGAATCCACGGGAGAGCTGCTGCAATAGCCACCGGAGTAAAGCTGGCAAATCCGGAGTTATCCGTTTGGGTGATGACTGGCGACGGTGATGCTATGGCCATCGGAGGCAACCATTTTATTCATCTTATCAGAAGGAACATCAATATAAAAATTGTGATGTTCAATAATGAGATTTATGGTTTGACCAAAGGCCAGTTTTCTCCAACCTCACTGATAGGTCAGAAAACCTATACTTCACCTTATGGCAATATTCAGCCGCCATTCAATCCGGGACAATTGACCATTGGTTCTTCTGGGAAATACTTTGCAAGGGTACCCGGAAATGATCCCAAGATGATGGAAGAATTATTCGTAAAAGCTGAGAAGTTCAAGGGAACTGCTTCCATTGAAGTGTTGCAGAACTGTGTGATTTTTAATGATGGGGCTTTTGAGGAAATCACCAATAAAGAAACTGAATCAGAAAATCAAATCAGGATAGAACATGGTAAAAAAATGATCTTTGGAAAAAACAAGGATAAAGGCTTGATATTGAAAGGATTTAAACTTGAAGTAGTCAACATCGGTGAGAATGGTATTACAGAAGATGATATTTTGGTTCATGACGCTCACGAAGCAGATCCAACATTGCATCTGATGTTGGTCAGATTGCAAAATCCGGTAGTCATGGGCGAAATCAGAAGAATTGAAGAAACATCATATGACGAAGTATATGTTGAAAGAATGGAGAGTGTCGCAAAGAAATCTCCATTTAAAAACCTGGATGAAATGTTTTTCTCAGGAGATACCTATGTGGTAGAATAGTTTTATCATTACCAGATAATACTGATTTTAATAAAATAGCAATAGACGGCAATCATATTTTGCCGTCTATTATTTTTATAATCAAATCTGTAATTTCATCAGGCTTGAAGGTAACGATATGGTGACCAACATCAGGCATTAAAAAGGTCGTCAGGAATCTCGGGTTGATATTCCTTTTACTGAACTCAAGATTTTTTGGGCTGATCACCATATCCAGCTTGCCATGGATGTGATAAACAGGAATTTTCAAAGTTTGCCAGATTGGCAGGATTTCATTTAATTCGGCTTCATGGACCAGATTTTCAAGGGCTGCAACCTGGCTGGATTCAGGCATGATCTGGCGTGTTTTTGGATGATTGACCATATTGACAGCCGGAAATATTCGTTCCAGTTCCGGGTCAATGGCAGGAGCCAGCATCACCAGCTTGATATTTTTATCCTGATTTTTACTGGCATAGGTCGCAACAATGGGTGAACCATAACTATGTCCAACCAGAATGCAGGATTTAAAAGGAAACTTTGAAATGACATAATCCACCACTTCAGCCTGCTTTTCAATATCAGTTATGGCTTCTCCTGGAGTTGACATTCCATAACCGGGGCGGTCCAAAGAAATGAATCGCACGTTTTTATTCAACAGAGAAGTATCTGACATGATTTCTTTATAAAGCATAGCGTTGCTTGCAGCTCCGTGTAAGCCGAAAACCAAAATATCAGCTTCCTCATATATATATGTTTCCAGATACCTTATAGCTAAATCTGAAATAGTATCGTAGTGAATTTCAAAATGGATGTCCCGGTTACTGAAATATTTATTGATTTTTGGATCGGGGATCGCTGAAATTTGGGCAATGCCCGATAAAAAAAATAAGACAGATAGAAGTATATTTCTGTTTTGTATCATCATGGGAGATTTTAAGCAAAAACGATGGAAAATTGAAAATGTTGAATTAGGTTACAAATAATTTAACTTTAAGTATGTTATTTAACTAAAAATTAACAGTAACCATCTATCGTAAAGATCAATATGGGAAGAACTTGTAAAAAAAATAGAAGCGTTAACCTGATCTCTGATGAACCAGCCTGATGTTACTATGAAATGCAATCAAAATATCGGGTTTCTCAAGGATAAATCGAAAATAAAATTTTAATCCTGAGTTAAAATATTAAATGAATGTATGAGGAAATCATATAAATTCATATGGCAGTTCCTCAAAAAATCCTGTTCTCTTATTTTTCTGGACTTTATTCCAGTCAAAGTATCTTCCGTTCATAGCGATATAAACACCAGGCTTGAGCGATTGAGCAAAAGCCAAAGCGCTGCCAAGGTTGAAGAAACCATCAGAAGAATTACCGAAGGCAGTCGGGATCAATGCACCGGTCAGGATGATGGTTTTGCCTTCTATTTTAGCTTCTGCCAACACCCTGGCAGTTTCAACCATGGTATCGGTTCCGTGGCTGATCACAATATTTTTATATTCTGTTTTTTGACAATGATACAATATGATCTGCCTTTCGGCTTCTGACATATGCAGGCTGTCTATCATCATCAGGGTTTTGATGTCCAAAGGGACGGTACACCTTCCTCTTTCAAACATTTCCGGAAGGTGAGTATTTTTGAAATACAACTCGCCATTAAGAAAATTATACTCTTTGTCGAAGGTTCCACCGGTAATAAACACTTGTATCATGGCTATATTTTATTTAATGACTTTTAAAAAGCTGCCAAAAATACCAATTAAAATGAAGTTTTTACCAATTTGCATGAGTTAGTTCATCATCAGGGAATACAATCATAAAACCTTCGGATACAGCATGAAACTGTCAATTTGAGGAGATAGGAACGTCAGGCTTACAAAGAGATCCGTTTTTGAGTCTTCTCCGAAAAGTCTTTGCCCCCTAAATTCCCATGACGTTTTCAGTCAGTACGCACTGACGTTTTCAGTCAGTACGCGCCTAAAAGAGGACTAATAATTTGTTGGTTTTCAATCGTTTCCCTTTAGTCTTGTGCTGATCTTTGAGGTCAGTAGAATGGGGCAAAAAACGATTGAAATCCAACAAATTGGACTTTTCGGAGAAGACTCTTTTTTTGATGATCAAAACGAATATCCAATGCTGAAATACCCACCTTTGGATTTGATCACATCCTCTGGATCTTTATGAAGATTCGTTAATCCCACAGGCCAGAAACCTCTGACCCGCCAATTCATAATATCAAGGCCAAATCCGATTTGATAGCCCCATTCCAGTTCATTGTATAATCCGGTAAAATCGATCTCTTCTCCACCATTTTTTCCTGCAAAACTTTGCAGAAAATATGGACCGCCAAAAACATAAGTACTGAACATTCCACCCATTTCATTTAAAATGTACACATTTAAATTGACCGGGATCATGATTGAGTGGCGACGGAAAGTGCCCTCAGATGATTTACTCCCATCACCCAAATACAGTGCTTCTGCCTGCAAACCAACATTTTTTGGTAGTTTCAGTTCTGCAGCCATGCCCACTCCAAAGCTTAAAATTTTTTTTGCCGTGTAAAACCTATCCGGAAACCGATGCCCGGAACTTCCAGCCAGAAGATTCAAACCGAAATTAAATTTAACAGCTCCATCTTGTTGAATTTTCTCCATTTTGTTAGCTGACTTCAATTGCGGCATATTTGCCAATTCAGAGATGAGACTACCCAAAAAGGTTGTGATCAAAGCCATGCCTTCATAATCCAGTTTTTCAAAAGTGTCCTGTGGTTTATGATAAGGTGATTTCATACCGGTGAATACATGAATGGCTGGTATTCCTTCATCACCAAATGATTTCGTGTCGGTTCTGGGCTCCACCGTATCATTCATTTTTTTCAAACTGATCTGATAAGAACGTGCAATATCCGATGCAAGCTTTTCACCTTCATGCAACAAACTGATGCCTTTCATATCAATTCCCTGATTGGCAGCATACATACCTACCATATCCAGGCTGAACATTGCCTTGATGTCAGAAGATTCCACCAATTCGTTATTTTCCGCAAAATGTTCTGATCCAAGCAACCCGCTTTCTTCTGCATCAAAAGCAATAAAGATAACACTTCTCTTCAAAAAATCCCTGTGTCCTGAAAAATACCGTGCCAGTTCGATCATTGCAGCCACACCCGATGCATTGTCATCAGCCCCATGAAAAATTTTGATGGTATGGCCAACTTCCTCCATGCCCAAATGATCATAGTGAGCCCCGATCACAATGTATTCATTTACCAGTAATGGGTCTGTGCCTTTCAGATATCCGACTACATTAGTGGCCTCTACACGAGCCATTCCAATTCTCACGTAAAAATCCTGAAAATAACCTTCAGTATTATAAGGCAATAAACCAAATTCTGAAAACTTATCTGCTATGTAATGCTTTGCCAAAATTTTACCCTCTGTACCTAAACCTCTTCCTTCCAGGGAATCGGATGCCAGAAATGAAACATGCTGTTTCAGCTGATGTTCCAATTGGAACCTGTCCAATTCCTGTGCTTTCAATCCCGAAATCACCAAAATAGACATCCATATAATGAGCTTGATCTTTAAAAACATATATTGATTTTTAAATTCTTTAAATAAATGTACCAAACCATTGAATTATTAACCAAAAATAATTTTTTGAAATGAGATCATGTATATCAAAGCTAAATCATTTTAAATTTCAGTCATTTATCTTGTCCTGGCCTGCAACCGTACTCAGGAAAGTAAATTTAGTCGATTTACTGGCTAAAATTGGGATGATTTATGCAAAATTGGTGTTTAAATATTAACTTTGTTAAATGACGACATTGAAGATTTTTTTAATATTTCTTTTTAAAACAAACAAAACATGATAAGATTTCTCTTCCTTTTGGCGATCGTTTTGGCGATCTATGCGATATACATTTACAACAAACTGATCCGCTTCCGTACAATGGTGGATGAAGCATGGAGTGGCATTGATGTTCATTTGAAAAAACGTTACGACCTGATTCCCAACCTGGTCAATACAGTGAAAGGATATGCATCACATGAAAAAGAATTGTTTGAAAAACTGGCTGGACTTAGGGCTGAAGGAATGGGTGCTAATACTGTCAAAGACCATATAGCTGCCGAAACCGGCATTACCAGGGCTTTGGGGCAACTATTTGCCATCGCAGAAAACTACCCTGATTTGAAAGCCAACCAGAATTTTGTTGAACTCCAACGTGAAGTATCAGGAATCGAAAGTGATCTGCAAAAAGCAAGACAGTATTATAACGGCACCGTGAGGAACTACAATATCATGATAGATCAGTTCCCGTCCAACCTCATCGCCAGCTATACCAAACATGTGCCTGCGGAGTTTTTCGAACTGAGTAGTGATGCGGAAAGATCTGTTCCGGAAATCAAGTTTTAATCCGTGTTATGGGAAAATTTTGGATACTACTGTTTGTGACTTTGTTTTTTTTAGGGGAATCAAGCTTTTCCCAGGAAAAAATAATGTCATATCATTCTGAAATTACCATTGAATCCTCAGGCGATTTGGAGGTCACCGAAAATATCAGGGTTCAGGCAGAAGGTGTAAATATCAAACGAGGTATTTACAGAGAATTTCCAACAAAATACGAAGATAAACTTGGGAATCATTTTAATGTTGATTTTGAGGTCGTTAAAGTTCTCAGAGATGGCCAAACAGAGTCATTTCATACGGTTGAGGAGAGGAATGGTGTAGTGGTTTATGTCGGGAAAGAAGATGTAATGCTTGATGCCGGAGCGTATAATTATACTTTAGTTTTTAAAACCAACAGGCAAGTCGGTTTCTTCGAAAACTATGATGAATTGTATTTCAATGCCATCGGAGGTGGTTGGAATTTTACCATTGATACAGCATCTGTAGTGGTCAATCTTCCTGCCGGCTCAAAGTTAATGCAGGCAGCAGCCTATTCCGGTTATGCCGGATCAACAGCATGTGACTGCGCATTGACTAAATATGATGACAAACTTCTGGTTACTTCAACCAGGCCATTCAATCCGGGTGAACAACTGACAATAGCTGTAGGCTGGCCGAAAGGCTTTGTCAAAGAACCTACACAGGTTGAAAAAACCACAAGGTTTTTGAAAAGCAATCTGTTTATTTTCTTCTCAATTATTGGGATCATTATCATTTTTATTCTGTATTTCAGGCTGTGGAAGAGACACGGGATCGACCCACCCAAAGGGACCATTTATCCGATTTTTAATCCACCGGGTGATTTCAGCCCGGCAGAGATTGGTTTTTTGCGATCAATGGGGATGACTCAAAGAGCGATGACGGCTTCTATCGTTAGCATGGCCATAAAGGGTTTTCTCAAAATCAATAAAGAGAAAAAAAAGTATAAACTGGAGAAAATGGAGGGCATAGGAAAAATACTGACGCCCGAAGAAAGTGCAATCTGGAATCGGTTTTTCAGGAATGATGACATTCTGGAATTGGACAATAAAAACCATTCTACATTTACGGTGGCTCTCAACCAGGCCAGTCATGTTATGGAGAAAAAAATGAAACCCCGGTATTTCAGTTTGAATAGTTACAGACTGATTCCTGTGTTTCTGCTTTCAGTGGGATGGGCGATCCTGACCTTTATTTTCAGTCCCGTGATTTATGTTCCGGTAATCTTGTCTGTTTTATTCATCATATTATTCATCGTATTTTTCTGGCTGATCAAAGCGCCGACAGTAGAAGGCAGAAAAGTAATGGATGAGATCGAAGGATTCAAGATGTATTTGTCTGTTGCAGAGAAAGACAAGCTTAATTTCTTCCATGAACCTGATATGACCGTCGAACGATTTGAGGAGATGCTGCCATATGCCATAGCTTTGGGCGTTGAGAATAAATGGGGTAAAAAATTCGAGTATGCCCTGGAACGGGCCAATCAGGAAACCAATAGTTATCATCCGGTCTGGTATGTTGGGATGCATGGGACTCATTTTTCCCCGCAACAGTTTTCGTCCTCTATCGGCAGCAGTTTCAGTTCTGCCATTAGTTCAGCTTCAACGCCGCCAGGAAGTTCTTCTGGAAGCGGTGGCGGTGGATTTTCAGGCGGCGGCGGTGGCGGCGGTGGCGGCGGCGGCTGGTAACAGGATTTTTAGTCATTAAAAATACATTTATGAGAAAGTTTGCGATAGCGGTAGCGATCGTGTTTTGGGTCAATGCTTTATTTGCCCAACAAGATACCTTTGTAATACCCGGTTGGCTAAAACTGGAGCCGGCAGAATTGGAATACCCTGTTTTTAATCAGGCAGAGAATACGAGGGGAAAGATCTACGATGATGAAAAACTGCTACATTTCAATGAATGGGATTTTAGTGATCATTTTCCGGAGGATAATAAACAAATCAGTCCTGAAAGTCTTCAGGAAAGGCGTTGGAAATACTCCATGGATTCACTGATCGCTCCTGAAGCAAACTTTTTAAAACCTGCAGTTGTATATGCAGCAACCTACCTTTGGGCGGAGGAATGGCTCAAAGGTACGATTGAACTAAAGAGCCATGCCATGTTAAAAGTCTGGTTGGATGGTAAAGAAATTGGAACGAAAACAAAATTGGATGAGGAAAATCCGGGCAAAGTTTCTAAGGAAGTGAAACTGGAACGAGGAAAACATCTGTTGCTTGTTAAAATTCTTTTACCTGTTGACAGTCTGAAAACCTGGACTTTAAGCGGGCATTTCATCCACAAGGCAAACAAAAAAAGTAAAGTCATCTTGTCCTTCAACAACTCACCACTGGACAGGAAAAATATACATCACATGCTGGATGGAATTAAATTGTCAGATCTGGATCTTTCACCGGATGGCAAATATTATTTGGTCACATACAGACAGACTTTACCTTCCTCAGACAATTCGGAAAGGTGGACTTTGCTTAAACGAACTGATAACAAGCAATTGGTTCATAGTTTTCGTCATGCTGATATCGGGCAGATCAAATGGTTACCTAAAACCAACAGGATATCCTATACAGCAACCAAAAATAAAGAAACCAAAATATATCTTCTGGATGTTGAAAATTTTAACATTTCAGAGATATTTACAGCGCCTGAAAAGTTTGGAGGATATGACTGGAGTCCGGATGAAAACTGTTTTATCTATTCAGTGTATGAAGAACCAGAGAAAAATGAATCATCGATGGTTCAGATTCAGGGATTGGCAGACAGACAAGCCTGGTGGCGCAACAGATCATTTTTATATAGTTATCATTTAAAATCAGGTAAAAATCAACGGCTTACATGGGGAAATCTGACCACTTCACTTCATGATATCAGTCCGGATGGAAGCAAAATATTGTTTAGTCAGTCCTACCCTGATTACCTGGAAAGGCCATTCAGTAAGCAAAATCTTTTCATGTTGAACCTGGCTGACATGCATCTGGACACTATTTTCTTACGTGAAAGATGGAGTATCAATCCGGTTTTTTCCCCTGACGGTAAATATCTGCTGGCGACCGGAGGACCATCTGCCTTTAACAGTGCCGGGAAAAACACAAAAACAGATCTTGTAACAAATTATGACCAACAGTCGTACATATACAATCTCGAAAATAGAGAGGTGATTCCATATACCAAAAATTTCAATCCATCCATAAACGCTGTTTACTGGCATCCTGTAGATAACCATATTTATCTGGATGTTACGGAAGCTGATTTTAAAAATTTGTATCAATATGATGTAAAGAAAAATACTTTTAGAAGAATAGAAACCGGAGTAGATTACATGGCTTCGATAGATTTTGCCCCAAGAGCATTGGTTGCAGTATATTCCGGAAATCCATCCAATAAATACCCTTCAACCTATAAACTCAACCTCAAGAACCTGAAATACGAACTTTTTGAAGATCCTGAAGCTGAAAACTTCAGTAATGTTGAATTTGGAGAAGTTAAAGACTGGAATTTCGCATCAACATCCGGAGTAGAAATTTCCGGCAGGGTATATTTTCCTCCGGGATTTGATCCCACCAGGAAGTATCCGGTCATAGTTTATTATTATGGAGGCATTACTCCGGTCAGCAGAACATTCGGTGGCAGGTATCCATTCAATCTGTGGGCCGGGCATGATTACATTGTATATGTATTGCAACCCAGCGGAGCGATTGGCTTTGGGCAGGATTTTTCCACTGAGCATATGAACAACTGGGGAACAACGGTGGCAGATGAGATCATCGAGGGAACCAAAAAGTTTTTGGAAGCTCATCCGTTTGCCAATGCTGAAAAAGTCGGGTGTGCGGGTGCTTCCTATGGTGGGTTTATGACTATGTTGCTGATGACAAGGACCGATATATTTGCAACAGCCATTTCACATGCTGGGATCAGCTCTATATCCAGTTATTGGGGAGAAGGATTCTGGGGTTATGCATACAGTGCAGAAGCCAGTGCAGACAGTTATCCCTGGAATAACAGGTCATTATATGTAGATCAAAGCCCTTTATTCAATGCCGACAAGATCAAAACCCCATTATTATTGCTTACCGGAGACTCAGACACCAATGTACCGCCAGGAGAAAGCATACAATTGTATACTGCTTTGAAAATTTTAGGCAGGCCCGTGGAGCTGGTAATGGTAAAAGGAGAAGATCATCATATTTTAACCTACAACAAACGGATCCAATGGCACAATACCATTATGGCATGGTGGGCCAAATACCTCAAGGATGAAGGTGATTGGTGGGATGAATTGTTTCCTGAAGGGAATTATTGAGTATAAGTGCTGATATTTTTCTGAATTTTGCTCGAAAATTTAAACGTTGAATCTTAATCAATCTTTCAAAAAAGATTGAAAATCCTCCCTTAGTGATAGGTGATTATGGTTCAAATTATTATGAGAATGGATATTATCGAAATGAAAATCAAAATTTGGATAGAAATGTGGGAAGATTTGATTAATAATTTTCTCAAAAGATCTTTTGGATTAAGTCTATATAGTCCTCACATTTTAATTGATGATATAATCTCAGAAATCCAAGAAAATGGATTTAAGAGTGTTGATAATAGAAATTATTTTTATTCAAAATTGACATATTATGTTAAAAGTGATACTATTTTACAAAAAGAATTGTTCTCGGAATTTAAGATTTTAAGACAGATCTTTAATACCAATAGGACAAGATATATTCTTGAATCATCATTTAAGATTAAAAGTTATTTTCAAAATGGATTTTATTTTAATAAATCATTAGAGCACTTATCTAATTTGTTATTATCGGAAGGTGAAATATCATCTGAATTCATTAAAGAATTGAATGAAATAAGTCAAAATTTAATTATTGAATTATTAAAAAAGTCATATTCACTTGAAGATATAAAGAAGTTTCCTAAAAATATTTTTGACAATTATTTCATTGACATACAAGATGGATCTGAATTTTTAATAACTCAATTTCCTCATGAAATAGATTCCCAGAATTATTATAATGAAACAGGTGTTTTTGAATACAATAGATACCAATGCGATATAATAAAACTAATTAGCAATCTTACTAATCAAGAAAGATTAAATAAATTATCTTATTATTATTTTAAACAACGAGAAAAAGCATATTACATATTTGTAATAGAAGGATTAAAAGGCGATGTTGAAATCAAAATAGGAGATGTAATATTTTATTCTTTACAAAAAAAACGTTTTGTTAAGAATTTTCAGTATGAAACATTTGAAGATTTACAGCCAAATAATAAAGAGAAATTTCTTCAAGCTGCGGTACAAGTTGAATTTCTTTTACCTGAGTCATCATTCCAGGAAGCAATATCAAAGCTTGAAAAATCCTTGGATTATTTATCTTGCTATTTTGATTCAAAAACACATTTCGACATCAAAAATCATGCTTACATTGTTGTAAATTCAGAAGGTCAATTTATATCTGCGTCGATTGGAAGAAACCATTTGGAAACCATATTTAAGTATCAAAACTCTCTCAATTTAAATGCAATAGAAAACTACATAAAGGAAATTCCAAATTATAAGATTCTATGGGGTAATATTTATTTTAAGGACAAATCCATTTCAAAAATAAGTAATGCTTTACATTGGTATAGAAAAGGAGAAGAGTCAATAAGGCATGAAGATAAATTATTAAATTATTGGATATCAATTGAAAATATACTAAATAAAGAAACAGGATTAATGATTGATATTTTAAAAGATTCTAATAGAAAACCTTTTCATTTAATTCAAGAAACAATTGCTTCAGTTCAAATATTTGAGTATATATACAAAGTTGGTTTTGAGTTATATGACCATTATCGATTTAAAGTAAATTCAAATAACTTACCAAATGAATTAATTAATCGTGCCCAGCTTAAGCCGGAACTAAATGAAACTATTTTTTTGAAAAACTTTATTGATAATTTAAAGGAAGTCAAAACTTATGAAACTAACCTATTAATACTTGAAAAGATAAATTTGGTGATTGATTTTTATGAAGGTTCCCAAAAAACAAAGCAGATTGTTGAAGAACAATTAAAACAAATTAAAAATGAAGTTCTTTTGATCTATAGATTTCGTAATTTAATTGTTCATAATGCATTTTTTGATAATTCACTGTTGCCTTTCTGGGTTTGGAGAATTAGGGAATTTTCTAAAAATCTAATTCATAGAATAATAGAACTGTATGAAGTGGAGAAAGACATTGCTGATATAATTATTGATTTCCATTTCAAAAGAGAGAAATTTTTGCATGATTTTGAAAAAGGGAAAGTGAACATATTTGATTATTAGGTTGGAAAAAACCTATAATAATTATTATTCTCTTTGATTTTGCTTTCCTATTTTGTTTTTTATTATTAGTTCAACCAAATGTTTTATTTTGAACTTTGAACATACAAAAAGTTGACCGAATCATCGATTGTATTTATTCTGTTTTCCGTTTAACCTCGTAAATTTGACAATAGACTGCCTGGTGCAAATTTGAAGGTTTGTTTCATTCAATTTCATCACATTTTGATTTTTTTGTTTTCTGAATTCAGAATGGACATAATTCAGAACGACCCCGTTTAACCATAGTAAAAATCCTGTTTAGTTCGGATAAATGAGATGATATCATCCACATTCTGACTGATTTCCGGCGGCATTTTTAGTAAAGTCTGATCCATGCCACCTTTAAGCTTTAAAGTGGCATAGAACAAAGGTTTATAGTGTTCTTTTGCTTTTGGATTGATCTCGAAGTAATTGAATACCAGGTTATTTTGTTTGTGAATGAGTAATGATAGAATGAATTCATCCAATACTATTTTGTCAGCTGTCAATTCTTCCTGAGCAAGCTTAATGAATAAATCCATCTTTCCTGAATATAAATACAAAATGACAGCAAACTGACGATATGATTTTAAGAACAAACCGATCATCTCTTTTGATATCTGATTGAACAGGTCTCTGATTTTTTGTATTTTATTTTGTTTGTAAAAATATGAGCTCAGATCATTCAAAGCTTTTACATTTCCCAGTTGAATTGCATGAAGGTAATACTTTTCCGCATCAGAAAACTTTTTTTGGTGCTCATAATAAATGGCCATCCAATAGTTTCTGACGCCCTCATCCAATTCAGCATTCTGAATAAGTTCGAGGCCTTTTACATAGTTTTTGTCTTCTATCGCTTTTTTTATGGGTTCTTCAAAACCAGATGTAAATCGTTCCTGATCACTACGTTTTAGAACATCTGTTTTTTTCTTATTTTTTATGCTTACGTAAGCAGTCTGACTCACTTCGTTGGCAATTGGAATGTTATCTGAAGACGAACCGGACATCCAATGGTCATAAGCCTTTTTATCTGTCCATGAATGTATGCCATACGGATTATTTCCGGACGATGGCTGAATATCAGCCTGGTCATACCATTTTTCCAAAAAATCAGCGAGCGCTTTAGCTTCAAGTCTCTGTTGAATACCACCCTGAGTCATGATGAACCAAAGGTTAAAAAACCGCTCCTCCAATCTGTATAAAAGATTCTTCGTAGCCCCTTTGATTTTTACGACATATTTACTTTGAGTCAACTGATTGAGCAAGGCAGAAATGGTTTTACCATCCATATTGCATTTAGGAATGAGTTCATCAACTGAAGCTGCATCCCAAAAATATGCCAGTTCAGATAGTACTTTTTTCTGGGCAGGAGAAAGCCTCGAAAGTCTTTCCTGATAGATTGGGGTGGCCTTGTCTACGATCAATTGAAGGTAATGGTAGCCGTTTTGCTCAGGTCTGTTGATCATCATATCAACAAACAAAAGCATGGTCCGTGGCATACCGTCAGTGAGCATTCGGATACTTTCGATTTTCCCGGGATGTTTATTGATCTGAACAGCCAATTCCGGCAAATGCATCTTGTCACTCCAGAATTCCAATAGTTTTTTTACCTCCTCCAATGACAAAGACTCCAATTTTTTTATTGAAAAGAATTGGAAAAACGGCTTATCATATTTCCAGAAATGCTCTGACATCACAGTGCTTCCGCCGATGATCCTGATGTCCTTGTGATTCATCAACAATTCTCTCAATAGAGATGCATCCTCGTCGTTACCGACGCTGTCAATGATCCTGTCAAAATTATCAATCAGCAATATCAACCTTTTCTTTTTGGTTTGTAAGGCTGAGATGATCTGGCTATGCAACACTATAGTATAGGATTTCATATCGGGTGCATACGATCTGAAATCTTTTTTTTCAATGTTAAAACCCATCGCATTCAGGTCGCGAATAACATAGTCCCAAAGGTCATATAGTTTATATACAGCAGATTGCTCTTCGCTCAGATTGACCACCACATATTGTTGTTTTAAGGCTTTTTCAAGAGAGAATTCCACCTGAATTCTTCGGAGCAAAGTCGATTTTCCGCTCCCTCTGCTCCCAACAAAAATATAATGTTGGAACGAAGATCCTTCATCCGTTGAACGGATATCGTCCATCACACGGGCAAATTCTTTCTGGCGAACGATGAAATTTTTAATTATTTCCTCTTCGCTTTGATTTGCGTTTTGATATTGTATGATATCTGTATTCATGACCTTTATATTATGGGATGTCGGGATTTCCACCAATCCTTCAGAAATGGCGAGTTGAATTGATACTGATCATCTTCATCAGAGATATATCCATCTGCGATCAGGATATCATCCAGATCTGCTTTCCATTCCGTTTCATTTTTATGAGATAAAGCGATATTGTAAATCTCCTGAATAGTTAGTTTGTTATTAGCAGCACATACAGATAAAACCTCTGATAGGTATGCATATTTGTGTGGGAAATATTTTGAAAGTCTGCTATCCCAATCTTCAAAATACTGGTGTTTTTTCAACAATATTTTGTATGCCTTATCGATATCAGGCTTTGTTAACTCCGGTCGCTGTTCTTCAAAAAGCAGATCATCGCATTCTTCTATGGTCAATTGGATATAATAAGGGATAAAATGGCCAATTTTATCTAACAAATATTTTTTAGTCTCATCATCGATTTGCATGGTAGCATCTTTCATCAGATAATCCAAAAACGCCATAGCCTGTGTTGGTTTTAAGGCATACAAATACTCTTTATGTAAATCATTGACTTTATCTGCTCTGCCAGTCACTTTTTTGACAATATGAGAGAGGCCAACCGAACCGAGCAAAACCATAACAAACACATCTTTAAATGCTTTGGTTTGTCTCAATGTTCTAAGATCATTTAATAGTATCTCAGCATCATCGTTTCCATGCCTTTTGTAGATTTTCCAAAGCACATCAGGGAATTCATCCAGGAATAAAACTATTTTTTGCCTTTGAACCTGTAAATCTCTGAGCAGATCGAAAAATTCTTTCCGGTAGTCCAGATCGTTTTTTTCTATGGTGATCTTTTCTTTGCCAATTGAAGTAATACGCCATTTTTTTAACCATTTTGACAGCAAGCTTTTGTTTTTTCCCACCACAGATAAGGCTACATAAGTCATTCTGCAAAGCCTTCTGTAAAAATCCTGGATAGAACTGTCAGATTCTATGTCTTCGTACAAACAGGCAAAGGAATGGACATTGTTTTTCGCCATATGCTTAACGATAGAAGATTTACCCACTCTTCTGGGAGCAAGAAAGAGTACATGGTTGTTTTTGTCTATTTCATTCCATAGTCGGTCTTCGATATCTTCCCTTCTGAAGTATTTGCTGCCTTCAGCTGCTGATCCTGTAATGGTGTTTGGTCTTTTCCATTCCATATAACAATGTTTTTGTTGCCAAAGATACATAACAATAATTGTGTTGTCAAATATTTATAACAATATTTTTATTGTCATTTATCATTTCGGGTATTTTACGGTATGTGCTATTCTTTTTGAAAAAATTTTGAGTCGAAACTTTATTAATTTTTATACTTTTATCCATGCGATTGTAAAAATCTTAAATTATTCAAGTAAGGTGTTTTACATTAGGAATTTGAATTATGAGAACAATAACTTTTGAATGTTAGAATCTATATTTAAAAAATATTTTGTTGAGAATACAGAAATTGCCACCATTCCTTTTGGCAATGGACATATCAATGATACGTATCTTGTGGACATTGTTGGGAAAAAAGAAAAATACATACTCCAGAAGATCAATACGAATGTTTTTCCGGATCCTGACGGGATAGTTTTGACACATCGTCGATTGCAGGAGCTGATTTTTGAAGGAGAAAGGCCGTATTCCATCGCACGCATATATCCCAATCTTAATGGTGAATACCTGACAAGAGATGAAGCCGGCAGATGCTGGAGAATGACAGCATATATTGATGGATCTTTCTCGATCGATACAGTAAAAACGGAATGGCAAGCTTTTGAAACAGGAGCGGCATTTGGCTGGTTTGCCAAGACTTGCAGTGTATTCAACCCTGCTGATTTCCGGGAAGCCATCAAAAACTTTCATAATTTGTCATTCAGATTGGGGCAATTGTACCAGGCGATAGCAGATGACAGTGCAAAAAGACTACACTCGATTCCCGAAGTCATAGCTTTTTATGCAGAGAGGGAAAACAGAATGAAGCAGATACAGGATCTGGTCGATCAGGGTAAAATCCCAACCCGGATCGTGCATAATGACACCAAGATCAACAATCTGCTGTTCGTAGGAAATAAAGCGAAGGTGATCATCGATCTGGATACTGTTGGCCCGGGTATTTTATATTATGACTATGGAGATGCACTACGGACTTCAGCTTGTACAACCAAAGAAGATGAACAAGATCTGACCAAAGTTGACTTTAATATGGTTGCATTTGAACAGTTTTCGAAAGCCTATCTTCAACAGTTGAGCAACATACTGACGAAAGAAGAGAAGGATAATTTCCATCTGGCTCCGATTTTGCTGACCTATATCATGGGAATCCGTTTTTTGGCCGATTATCTCAATGGAGATACCTATTATAAAACCAAATATCCTGATCACAATCTGGTCCGTTCAATGGTTCAGATGCAATTGATCCGAGCTATTGAAAGACGGGAAAATGAGATGATACAAATAATACAAAGCATCCTGAGTAACTCACATTGTAATTGAAACGTTATACAGTGTGGGATTTTTTATAAGAGCCAGGGTAAAAGAGACAGGGTAATGGTAATGGTTTTTGAAATCATAATACTTTCTTAAAAATACAAAAAAACAATAGAAAAATGAAACATCTATTCTTAGTCATTTTATTTTTTGCTGGTCATAAAATTTTTGCACAGGAATTCAGCCAGGCAAAAATGGATTCACTTTTTGAAGCTATTGCCCAAAACAATAAGGGAATGGGAAGTATTTCACTTTTTAAGGAAGGAAAGGAAGTGTACGCACATGCATTTGGATATGCAGATTTGGATAATGAGGTAGCAGTCAATGTCGGTACTAAGTACAGGATTGGTTCAATTTCCAAAACATTTACTGCTACCATCGTCATGAAGCTGGTGGAACAGGGTAAATTATCACTGAGCACCCCTTTGTCAATCTTTTTTCCACAGTTTAAGAATGCTGAAAAAATCACCATAGAAATGTTGATGAGACATCGCAGCGGAATTTTCAATTTTACCAATGCAGAGGATTATGCAACATGGATGGAAAAACCGATCTCTAAAAAAGAACTGGTGGACAAAATGGTCAAATATGGAATTGACTTTGAACCGGATTCACGTTCGGAGTATTCCAATTCCAACTATGTATTGCTTACCTACATAGCTGAGATCGTAGAGAGTAAACTGTTCAATGAGATGCTGCAGGATTATATCTGTAAACCCTGCGGACTGAACGATACCTATTATGGAGGAAAAATAACAGTGAAAAATAATGAAGCGAAATCATATCTGGGTTTGGATGGCTGGCAACCAGCCACAGAAACTGATATGACTGTTCCGGCCGGTGCAGGTGCCATCGTCTCCACGGCAAGTGATCTGAACCGTTTTCTGGATTGCCTTTTCAACCATAAAATTTTGGCTGAATCCACGGTAAAGCAAATGATGGAAATCAAGGATCAATATGGTTTGGGTATGTTCATTGCGCCGTTCTATGAAAAAAAAGCTTATGGGCATACAGGAGGAATAGACGGATTCCAATCCAGAGCATTTTATTTTGTAGATGACAAAGTGGCTGTTTCATATGTGTCCAACGGTGTTTTTCTGCCGCTGAATGACATACTGATCGGTGCTTTAAGCATTTATTTTGGAAAAGAGTATAAGATCCCGGATTTTAAACCAATAGCTCAGCCGATGGCTGAAGATCTCCGGAAATATTGTGGAGTGTATTCCACGACCAGTTTTCCTTTGAAACTGACCATTTTTGTGGAAGGAGAAAAGTTGATGGCACAGGGAACAGGCCAACCATCTTTTGCCCTGGAGGCGACAGGTCCCAAAACATTCAAGTTTGATCCTGCTGGTCTGACCATTGAATTTGATCCTGAAAATCAAATGCTGGTACTGAAACAATCCGGCATGCGATTTGAGATGAAGAAGGAATGAATTCGAACTTTTGAGGTTTTTTTTTAAATTAAAACAATTTTTTGATGATCATAGGAATCATGGGTGCCATGACCCAGGAAATTGAGTTGCTTTTGCCTAAAATAGCGGATGCATTTTATCATCGGGTAGGCGTAAGGACTTTCATTACCGGGAAAATCAAAGACCAGGAAGTTGTGGTAGTCTTTTCCAGGATGGGAAAGGTGGCTGCATCTACGACGGCGACCATTCTGATCGAGCGGTTTCATGTGAAGGTGATCGTTTTTTCGGGGGTGGCGGGAGCGATCAGTCACAAACTGAAAATAGGTGATATCGTGATCTCAGAGCAATTGGTTCAATACGATATGGACGCCAGCGCTTTGCCGGAATTCGGTAAATTTGAAATTCCACTTCTGGGGAAAGGCTTTTTGGATTCCAATTGCGGATTGGTGGACAAAGCCCAGAAAGCTGCCATTGATTATGTACGCGAAGATCTGGTGAATGATGTCGGTAAAAAGACATTACATTCATTTGGAATTGAAAAGCCTCAGGTTTATCGGGGTCTGATCGGTAGCGGAGATCAATTCATCGCTTCGAAGGAGGCTTCTGAACAATTGCGGAGTGATTTGCCTGAATTGCTCTGTGTGGAAATGGAAGGGGCCGCGGTGGCGCAGGTAGCTGTCGAAAATGAAATTCCTTTTGTCGTTGTCCGGACGATTTCAGATCGTGCTGATCATGATGCACACCTGGATTTTCCAATTTTTGTGGATCAGATCGCCTCACATTTCACTTGTGGAGTGGTGAAACGGTTGCTGGAGATATTGTGATCGGTGAACTGTAATCTGTGATCTGTGATCGGTGAACTGAAATCTGTGATCGGTGAACTGTAATCTGTAATCTGTGATTGGTGAACTGAAATCTGTGATCGGTGAACTGTAATCTGTAATCTGTGATTGGTGAACTGAAATCTGTGATCGGTGAACTGTAATCTGAAATCTGTGATCGGTGAACTGAAATGAGTGAGTTGGGGAAGGTTATCAGGGGTCCGTTGCGCGTAAGGGTACTGCATCATTAAGCTCGTCCAGATCCATTAACATCAGATAAAGCTCATAAAGTCCTGGATTGACCTGTCATTCCGGGCTCGACCCGGAATCTCATCACTTTAACCCCGCCAAAATAGATGGTGATTGTAGTCAATGTCCGCATTGACCACCCGCAGACATGCACTCATCCTACATACAACCATTTACCGGTCACTGATCACTCATTTCAGTTCACAGATCACAGATCACTGTTTACCGATCACTTTTTTCGAAAAAACAAACTCATCCTTTTTGGCATCCACCAGTATGGTATCCTCAAAGGTATAATTGCCTCCCAGAATGTTTTTGGACAACTCATTGGTCAGTTCCTGTTGGATCACCCGTTTCAACGGACGGGCGCCAAACTGCGGATCATAACCCAGTTCGCCCAGCAATTTCCAGGCTTTATCGGTCAGTTCCAGGTTGAGTTTTTCTCTGGCGAGCCGTTTCTGCAATTTGCCAACTTCCAGTCTGGCGATCTGTCCCATTTCCTCTTTTGTCAATGGCAAAAACATGATCCGCTCGTCGATCCGGTTGAGGAATTCAGGACGCACGCTGGATTTCAGCAGGTCAAACACTTCATTTTTGGTGGCATCCAGGATCTCCTGTCTTTTTTCTCCACCGAGTTCCTGCAGATCTTCAAAATTTTCCAAAATGATGTCCGATCCCATATTGGACGTCATGATCACGATGGTATTCCTGAAATTGGCTACGCGGCCTTTATTGTCCGTCAACCGGCCTTCATCCAATACCTGTAGCAGAATGTTGAAAGTATCAGGATGCGCTTTTTCGATCTCATCCAGCAAAACGATGGAATAGGGTCGCCTTCTCACCGCTTCAGTCAATTGGCCACCTTCGTCATATCCCACGTATCCGGGAGGCGCTCCCACCAACCTGGAAACAGCGTGTTTTTCCTGAAACTCACTCATATCAATGCGAATAATCGCCCGTTTATCATCAAACAGCAATTCGGCCATAACTTCAGCAAGGTAAGTTTTTCCCACACCGGTTGGCCCCAGGAAGATAAAAGATCCGATGGGTCTGTTTTCGTCCTGTAAACCAGCACGGCTTCTTCTCACCGCATCTGCAATGGCATTGACTGCTTCCTTTTGACCGATCAGTCTTTTACCGATCTCTTCTTCCAGGGTGAGCAGTTTTTGCTTTTCGCTCTGCATCATTTTGGATACCGGGATACCGGTCCATTTGGAAACGACTTCAGCAATATCGTTGGGTGTGACTTCCTCGTTGGTGAAACGGTTGTCATCCGGCAATTCGATAAGTTTTTTCTGAAGCTCCTCCAGTTTTTGCTGTTGCTCCTTCATTTCACCGTAGCGGATGCGGGCTACGGTTTCGTAATTGCTCTCCCTTTCAGCCTTATCTGCTTCCAGCGTCAGTTCTTCAATTTTCTTTTTAATCGACTGGATCTGGTCGATCAGTTCCTTTTCATTCTGCCATTTTGCTCGGATGGAATCCAGGGTTTGTTTGGTATTGGCGATATTTTCGTTGATCGCCTTGAGTTTGGCATCATTCTTTTCCCGTTTGATGGCTTCGCGTTCTATTTCCAGTTGCCTGAGTTTTCTGTCCCATTCATCCACTTTTTCAGGAACGGAATCCAGTTCCAGCCTCAGTTTGGACGCAGCTTCGTCGATCAGGTCGATCGCCTTATCCGGCAATTGTCTGTCCGTGATGTACCTGTGGGACAATTCGGCAGCTGCGATCAGCGCTTCGTCCAGGATGCCGATCTTGTGGTATACCTCGTATTTTTCCTGGATACCGCGAAGTATGCTGATGGTATCTTCCACGGAAGGTTCGTCGATATAGACCGTCTGAAAACGTCTGACGAGCGCTTTGTCCGTTTCAAAATATTTTTGATATTCTTCTGCGGTCGTGGCACCGATGGTCCGGAGTTCGCCCCTTGCCAAAGCTGGTTTAAGGATATTGGCAGCGTCCATTGCACCGCCGCCGCCGCCAGTGCCGATCAGGGTATGGATCTCATCGATGAACATGATGAATTCTCCATTGGATTCCTGTACTTCTTTGATGACTGCTTTAAGGCGTTCTTCGAATTCTCCTTTGTATTTGGCTCCGGCGACCAGGGAAGCCATATCCAGTGTAAATATTTTTTTGGATTTGAGATTGTCCGGAACATCCTGTTTGACGATACGCCAGGCGATACCTTCGACGATGGCAGTTTTGCCCACACCGGCATCACCGATAAGGATAGGGTTGTTCTTTTTACGCCTGGAGAGAATATGGAGTATCCGTCTGATCTCCTCATCGCGGCCGATGATGGGGTCAAGTTTACCCGATTCTGCACGCTCATTGAGGTTGACAGCAAATTTTTTCAAAGCATTGTACTGGTCATCCGCATTCTGATCGGTGACTTTTCTGCCTTTGCGCATTTCGGTGATGGCTGCTTTCAGTTGGGCTTCCGTGACCCCGACGTCCTTCATGATGGAGGACGCCTTGTCATTTCCCTGCAAAATAGCCAGCAGCATGATCTCGATGGAGATGAACTCATCGTTGAATTCCGGCAGTATATTTTTTGCCCTGGAAAGCGCTTTATTGGCATCACCCGTCAGGAATTGTTTTTCACCGCCTTCCACTCGCGGGTAGGTTTTGATGGTATTGATCAGTTTTTCTTTCAGGAGGGAAATATTGACCCCCATTTTCTGAAGCAGAAATTTAGACAGGTCCTCGTCTGTTTCGAGGATACCTTTTACCAGGTGCACGGTATCCACTGCCTGTTGGTCGTAACCACCGGCGATTTGCTGTGCTTTGAGTATGGCTTCCTGCGCTTTTATGGTGAAATTGTCGTAAGTCATGATGCTTAAAAATTTATGAGTTGCAATGTATGAAAATGTATGTTTTTATCCAATGTTCTGTTTGTAAAGTAATATTTAAAATATCCTCATCAAATCTCTGGCCATTTGAGGTTTGGAGGTGAAAGATGCCAAAATGACATTAAATATATCAGAGATATGACATAAGTACAGGATGAGTGAGTGGAAGTTTTGGATTAAGGTCATGAGTCTTCAATTGATTCTAATTGCAATGATTTTAGGGTCAAGCTTTAACATATCAATATTTGTCAGAATCAGGATTTACAGAATTTCCATGATTATCAGGATTGATTCATGATGCACCCAGAATCCTGAAAATCCTCTGATCCTGAAAATCCTGATTCAGACAGTTTTTATCATTTCAAAATTTCCGGAACTTGTCGTCTGAATGAAATCAGGTGCTGGTTTTTGTTCAACTTCCAATTCATGAAACTGTCCTTCAATCAACTATTGAGAATCACTTTTAATTTTTCGACTGATCATTTTCACCGGAATATAAATAACCATCCCCGTGATCTTAACCCACATTTCTTATTACCCAAACGCAATTAGCCATTTTTCAGGGTTTTGTAAATTTTTGAGTTTCAGTTTGTGTACTACAGATTTTAATTTTGTAAAGGGTCTGTTTTTTATTTTCAGCGTTTCTTGCAGCGTTTTTAGTTTTTGCTAAGGTTCTGAACATTTGTGCAGGGTGATTTCTTTGCCTGCCTGATTATATCCACTGGTCGTAATGATTTTCTGGGTATTGCCGATACGGACTATTTCCCTCCAGCATAGGTTAATTCCTGATGATTTCAACTGATGCCTGATGGTGTTAGCCAACCAATATGCCAGTAACGCCAGGTTTAGATGTGCAATGGTAGATTCATCTTTTTTATGATAGATCGGACGTAAGTCTATATCTATTTTTAAGGTTCTGAAGGTGCTTTCTATTTCTCTGATCGTGTTGTATACATTCCATACGATTACCTCATCTTTCATATCCATGCTTGTTCTGATGAAGTACCGTCCGAGGTCCTGGATTGCTTCACTATCCCTTTGCTCATTCTTCTCCCAGATCATTTCTGTGACCTTCATTTTCTTTTCGTCATAGCTCAAGCGGATGGTGTACCTGCCTTGGCCTGAAGGGTATTTCTGTTTGGCTCTGCCTATTCTTTGATTGACTTTGTATGCTTGTTTTATTCCTCCTTTCTTACTGATTGATATTTTGATCTTTTTCAGTTCTTCTTCATATCTGGTCTCAAACTGGCTTTTCATCCTTTGTTCTTTCTTTGCCTTCAGATTGCTGCGTACCTCCAACCAATAATCCGTTTTAGCTGGACTTACTTTTTTTTAAAACTACTTCTTTTTTGGATTTGGTTTCTAAATAGACCTCCTGGCGACTTGGATCAAATGCATAATGGTAAAGTTTTGTCCGGCTTACATATAGATAATGATAACCTTTGGCTTTAATCATTGCCAGATTCTCTACCGTGGCAATGCCTGCATCCAGCACAATGATCGGCTTTTTGGGCCCGACTACATAATCTATCCGTTCAATAAGCACATCCGGATCTTTCCAATCCGAAAAGTTTACCTCATGCATCGAAGAGTGTTTTATAAATCCAAATGTTTTTACTACCAATGCCAATAACTTGTAGATCGAATTGCTGGACATACTGGTTATAATGCTGATCTGCCTTAAAAAATTGCCTGCTTTATAGAGTTGTAAAAACTTTTTAATTTTATTCATCGATACATTTTGTTTCGCCATACCAAGTATTTTTGTGACTCAAAATAGCCATCAAATCTATTGCCTAAAGTGGTTCAGTTTGCTCCGGAATGGGTATTTCAATTTACTCCGGAATACTCAGACTCAAAGTATATAAAATGAAAGTTTGTTAAGTGGGAAGTTTATAAAATGTTTTTTGCTCATCATTTTTCCCGGTCTTTGATCCTGATAAAAAATGAAATGTCTTTCATTACCCGGCGGCGAAAGGCATTTGTTATCATTTATGTATCGGATCATTGAATATTTTCAAAATTTGAATATGGAATTGAGCCGAACAATCCAACTTTTCGTGATTTATTCTGCTTAAGACTTTACCTTTGTGATCACAAAATCGACCAGAATTTTAAAACAATACTTTTGCAGATCTTTAATAATAACATTCAGATCTTTTGAGTATTAAGTTATTAATTAAGATTCCAAAAGGGAGTGAACATTCAATAAATCGCATTCAATTGAAAATAACACTTGCACAACTCAACTATACCATCGGCCATTTCGAAGGAAACCTTCAGAAAATGATGGAAGCCATAGAACAGGCAAAGACTGAAAAATCAGATATCATCTGTTTTGCAGAACTTGCAACCTGCGGTTACCCGCCAAGGGACTTTCTCGAATTCAGGGATTTTATTCGAAGGGCCAACCTAAGCATTGAAGCGCTCACCAAAGCAGCCAACGGCATTGCCATCGTGGTTGGTTCGCCGACCATCAACCCGGACATCGAAGGGAAGGATCTGTTCAATTCAGCTTATTTTCTGGCTGAGGGCAAAATTCAGTTCGTACAACACAAAACACTACTGCCTACGTATGATGTGTTTGATGAATATCGTTATTTCGAACCCAACAAGGATTTTGGCATTGTCGAATATAAAGGACATAAAATCGCTTTAACCGTATGTGAAGACCTTTGGAACCTGGGCAATGAAAACCCTCTGTACACCATTTGCCCGATGGATGAAATGGTCAGGTTGCAGCCCGATCTCATGATCAACCTATCGGCTTCTCCCTTTGATTACGATCAGGTTTCCAAAAGAATGAAAGTACTGAAAGAGAATGTCAATCGCTACGGACTGCCACTGTTTTATGTCAATCAGGTCGGCGGACATACTGAACTGATCTTTGATGGTGGTTCGACCGTTATTTCACCCGATGGTACCGTCTTCGATGAGATGGATTATTTTCGTGAATATCATAAAACATACGATCTGGATGAAGTTCTGTCTGGCAAAACTGATTACAAAAATGCCTCCTCCAAAATGGAAAGGATCCATGATGCATTGATCCTGGGAGTCAGGGATTATTTTGGCAAACAAGGATTAACCAGGGCTGTTCTGGGACTTTCAGGAGGCCTGGATTCTGCATTGACTGCTGCACTGGCAGTTGAAGCCCTGGGAAAGGAAAATGTCAGAGGATTATTGATGCCATCACCTTTTTCATCCGGACATTCGGTGGATGATGCCGTTGCTTTGGCTGAAAACCTTGGGATACAATATGACATCATTTCTATTGAAAAGGTTTATAACAGCTACCTTGAGACCATGGAAACCAGTTTTGAGGGCAAACCTTTCGGTATCGCTGAGGAAAACCTGCAGGCGAGGACTCGTGGCAACCTGTTGATGGCCATTTCCAATAAATTCGGACATATTTTGCTCAATACCACCAATAAAAGCGAGATGGCAGTCGGTTATGGAACATTGTACGGTGACCTGGCAGGCGGACTTTCGGTGCTGGGTGATGTATATAAAACGGAAGTGTATGAATTGGCGTATTATGTCAACCGTGAACGGGAGATCATCCCCAAAAATACCCTGACCAAACCGCCTTCAGCGGAATTGCGCCCAAATCAAAAAGATTCCGACAGCCTGCCTGAATATGCTGTGCTGGACAAGGTGTTGAAGGAATACATAGAAAACCGGCTTGGCCCTCAGGAGATCATCGGTCTGGGTTATGATGATGCCCTGGTAAAGCGTATACTGAAACTGGTGAATACCAATGAGTTCAAACGTTATCAGACTGCTCCGGTTTTAAGGGTTTCGCCGAAAGCATTTGGCAGCGGGAGGAGATTACCGATTTCGGCAAGGTATCTGGCATGATAGAAAGAATTTGACAAAAGCTTTTTTGTTACCTCTTAAAGGAATTGGAATGAAAAACTCTTTCTACCTAACCCGGACGAGCCAGAACCAAAGAGGAAATTGATTTAAGAACCCCGTTGGATATATATCCTACGGGGTAAATATTCTGCCAGGCTTTATTCCTAAGATCAAATTTCTTTAAAATTCTTCCAAAAAATGCACGAATTCATTTTTTTAAGACACGATGTTTTTGGGGGCTTCCCCAAAAAAGCCGCTTTGCGTGAAGTTTGAACAAAAAAATTTCCAACAGCTGAAATGAACCACATGTTGGTTAGTTTTGGCTCCTAAGCACCTAAACTCGATATTGTCATTCCGGGCTTGACCCGGAATCCCGTGCATTGAAGAATTCCTTATAAGGAGTAATGAATGAATCCTCCATGACAGGTCGCTGGTGTACGGGATGGTGGATCAGGTCCGCCATGACAGATCGGTGTCCGTCATGATAAATGGGGTGTCCGTCATATCAGATTGGTTGTACGCATTAGTATGTCAGGTGTATACGGTGGTGACCATTTTGAATTCCAGAAAAAGGGATGTAACACTGTTCTACCTAACCCGGACGGGCCAGAACCAAAGAGGAAATTGATTTAAGAACCCCGTTGGATATGCATCCGACGGGGTAAATATTCTGCCAGGCTTTATTTCTAAGATCAAATTTCCTTATAATTTTGCCAAAAAAAAACCCCGATTTCGATTTTTTAAAACACTTAAAGCATGTGTAAACATTTATTACCGGAAATGCAGAACTGTTGAATAGCTTACGACGTTTTAATGCTTTGTTTTCGAATCGGGTTGTTTAAAGATCCTGAATTGTTTGTATCCGCATTCAACTGATCCTCATCAACATCTTTTTTCTTTACTATTGGCAATTTGTTTTTAGTTTCGCAGATTATTTCAAAATTGCATGAAAAGCAAACAATTTATTTCAGATTGGTCTGACTGGATCATACTCTTTTTTTTGGGGATCGTTTGGGGAACTTCCTTTATACTGATCAAAAAATCACTGATCGCTTTTGACAACATACAGGTTGCCGGGCTCAGGATCCTGATATCTTCCCTTGCATTTTTACCCATCGTTTTATATGACTGGAATAGGATCAACTGGAAAAAATGGGATAAACTGCTGATCATCGGTATTCTGGGAAACGGTATACCTCCTTTTTTGTTTGCTTCTGCACAAACCAAACTCAGCAGCAGCCTTGCCGGTGTACTCAATGCCATGACCACCATCTTCACACTGCTGGTGGCCATACTGTTTTTTAAGCGCAAGTGGAATTTTTACCATTTGATAGGTGTTTTGATAGGTTTTGGAGGCGCTATGATGATCATTTTGTACAACAACAAGCTGGAAGGAAACTTTTATTATGCCTTACTTGTGATAGCAGCCACCATGTTTTATGCATTTGGAGGAAACATCGTCAATGCCAGACTGGGCGATGTCAAACCTCTCCATATCAGCGCCGTATCCTTGTTTTTTCTGATGCCTGTGGGGCTGATCGCGGTTGGTACTTCTGATTTTTTTGAAGTGATGAACACTAACCCGGATGCATGGTCATCCCTGACGGCAGCATTTGTGCTGGCCATCGTCAATACTGTAATTTCATCTGTACTCTTTTACCGGCTGATACAGCAAACGAGTGCGGTTTTTGCATCCACGACCACCTATCTTATACCTGTTTTTGCCGTATTCATGGGCGTATTGGATGGTGAATCTTTCTATCCAATCTATTTTGTCAGCCTGGTGCTGATCATGATCGGAGTTTATCTTACCAAGAAATAATCATGAAAGAACCACAGATTTATTGAATGTTCACCCGTTCGCCCATGACTTCCTGAAAAAAGAAATGGAGGCGGAACATATGTTCTGCACCCAGTTTCTGTCCAAGTTGCGCGCCGAAATACAAAGCCAGTCCCAGGCCGGTGATCAGCGCCAGGTACCAGATCTCTCCATAGGGTTTCCCCAGGGTCATTTTTGACATGACGAGTACACCAACAAAAGAGAACATGATCCCCAAAATGGCATATCCATACATAAACAACATCCATGTACCAGGATTTGGTCCGTAATGGCCTCTGATCTGCGTTTGGCCATCAATGGTCTCAAACCCCAATTCCAATTGAGGGGACCAACTGTGTCTTTCCTCACTTGGTATCTTGATGACAATGTAATCATTCATTGATTGCAGAACAAAATCATTCCCTTTGGTTTGTTTTAATTCCAGGGCTTTAGATAGAAATTCCTCCTGGGTAATATTGGAAAATTGCTTAAATCTGGGTCTTAATCGAAAACTTGCCATATCATTGATTTGTTAAACTGAACATCCATAGCATTCAAAAATCCGTACGATCCTTTATCAATATCCCTGCGAAAATATACAAAGTGATCTATTGAACAAATTTACCGTTTAGTATTTTCACAAAAATTTAAAATATTATTGGCAAAAGTAGGGTAAAGGGGAATTTGATAATTTGATCATTCGGAAATTCGTAAAATTGTATTCATTTATGGTTAAAAAACTGCTTTTTTCTCCCAATCTGTGTGAGATCAGTGTATAACACCTGGGTGCTTTCGATGGAAAAATCAAGTTTGAGTCTGCTCCGAAAAGTCTTTGCCCCCCAAATCGCTCAAAAAGGGGACTTTTATTTGCTGGTTTTCAACCGTTTCCCTTTAATCTTGTGATGATCTTTGACATCAGGAGGTTGGAGTAAAAAACGATTGAAAACCAACAAATCGGACTTTTCGTAGTAGACTCAATTTTCAAACTATTTTTTTCTTTCCAACCCTTTCATCATCCGAAAAACAGACTTTCTCACATTTTCAGTCAATCCTGTAAAGAAATCGTCTTCCAGAAGTAACTGCAGTTCGCTTTTCAATCCCGGATATATTTTTGCCACTTCACACATCAATTTGAAAGCATTGTAACGAAGAGAAGCCTGGAGAGTAGGATTTATCCAGATTTGGACACAATATTCAAATACTTCGCCGGCCATTTCGGGTTCAATTTGCATTTTCGACAGCAAAATCAGCAATTCCCTCTGTTGCGGGCCTGGCTTTTTGGGTAAAGCATCCACAAAATCTTTTATTCTGCCCATGATCCTCGGATCATTTTCAGTGATGCACGACCACAATAACCAGGCAGCTCTCCACGCATATTCCGGATCATCCGAAAGCGCCATCCCAACCAATTCGTCAAACATTTCAGGATGTGTCTCCATCCAGGAGATCATCCCCTTTTTATTGGTATTCGTAAGAATTTCTTTCAACATAGCAGACATGATCCTGAATACTACTGTTTTTTGAGGACATAAAAACTAAAGGCGTTGAAAGACAACTGATCACCCAACTGAATCGTTTGATCATTCATCACATTGATCCATGAACTGTTTTTAAGCTCAGCCGGAACAGGATAACTGACTTGTTGATTCCTAACATTTACCATTAGGAGCAATTCGCTTTCTGCATCTGATTTTTTTAAACATGCAATGTCGGTGTGACTATAAACCTTACTGGTGCCTGTTTTTGCCGTTTTTGAAGAGGCATAAAACTGTAAAATCTTTTGATAAGAAGCCAAAAGGGCAGGATTTGCAGTCCAGTTGATCGACGAAGGCGTGAAAAAAGGCACTGTTTGTGCTGTTCCAACCTCCTGACTACCATAGATCAATGGAACACCGCCCGTAAAAATAGTGATCACAGAAGCCGACAATGCGCCATTGATCCCGTTGAATAAGGTAACCGGTGTTGCATCCCAGGCAGATTCATCATGGTTGGTAGTGAAGCGGACCCAATGCTTTCCTACCGGGATATTGTTGTATTCGCTTTGATGTGCAGTAAAGATCCTGGCTGCGGATTGTCCCTTGTAAACATCCTTGATGGCACTGTAAAATCCCCACCCAAAATTGAGGTCGAAACCGGCATTAAAGTGATTTGTGCGGTTGCCTTCAGCAAAAAAGATCAGTTTTCTGTCGGGTATCATTCTGAGGGAATCGATCGCCTGTTTCCAAAAATCATAGGGTACGCCATCAGCATAATCACATCTGAATCCGTCTACATTCGCTTCCAATACCCAAAATTTCATGGCATCGATCATCGCTGCCCGCATGTTGGAATTGTCATAGTTCAGATCCGCTACATCCTGCCAATTGGTTCCTGCCGGATGAATGATATTTCCTGAGGCATCCTGAGTGTACCAGTTTTTATCGGATATCCATGGATTGTCCCAGGAGGTATGATTGGCCACCCAGTCCATCATGATGGCGATCCCTTTTTCGTGTGCCGCGTCTGTCAGTTGCCTGAGGTCAGCCAAAGTCCCGAATTCAGCGTTCACGGCCGTATAATCCTTCACTGAATAGGGAGAATTGACCGAATTGATCTGTCCGATCGGATGAATCGGCATCAGCCAGACTACATTGATACCCAGTTTTTTAATTTCATCCAGCCGGCTTTTCACAGCCTGAAGATTTCTGTCCGGACCAAATGCCCGAAGATTTACTTCATATAATATTACCTCTGCAGCATCCGGTACCTGATCAAACGGTGTGCTGTATTGTTTGTATTTTTCAACGGGTTCCGGAATAACAGGTTGTTCCGTTTTGGTGCATGCAAGCTGGAAATAAATCGGGATGAAAACTAAAAATAACAGGGTTTTCAGTCTAAAATGAGGAATAAGAATCATCAATTTAAAGTTTGAATATAAAACTACATGATTTTATCCTGATGATTGCATTTTTTAAGCAAAATATGTGAATTTGCAAATCGGATCACAAATCAGAATTTGTCCAATACCTCAAGCTGATTGAAAAACCCTTTAAACATGAATTTAGAACTGAAAGAGTAAATGAATGGTGTGAATGACATGAAATCCAGATACTTTAAAAGCATATAAAATGCTGACAATTTTGTTATTAAGCATGGTTAAAAAAATTATAATTTGCTGGTTATCAAAAAATAATCCAGGTATTTGTTTAGAATGATAAAATTGATATACTTTTACATTGTATTTCCCCGATTTTTTGATGGATTCAACTGATTGAGTCGGATCTTAAAATGTTTTGGCAGCAATAGACGAAAGTTTTGTATCTTATACCATGAATTTTAGTGTGGTTTCAGGCTTATATATTAAAATTTGCCATGAAGCTTTTGTTCTTATTTGTATGATTTTTTTTGATATTTTTTATTATCTGATACAAATTTAATATCTGGTTTTCCTTTAAGGAACCGGTGGAAAGAATCTATCCGAAAGGGGAAAAGTTAATTTAAAAATTGTTTCATATGAAGCTGATCTATACTTTATTATTTTTCTGTTTTATGATATCTGCGCAATGGATATCAGCACAAAACAGGAGCATCAACGGTTACGGAAATAATGTGACCAATCCTGAATGGGGAACTCCCGGTGATGCTATGATCTGGAATACTGCGATTGGTTTTGCCGATGGTTATAGTACACCCGCAGGACAAAACAGAAAGGGTACCCGGGAACTGAGCAATATTATTTTTGCCCAGGATAAACTGATCAATGAGCCTATGGGTTTCAGTGATTTCAATATCGCCTTTGGTCAGTTTATTGATCATGAAGTGACACTGGTCAGGGAAATTGCTACTGAACCATTCAATATAAATGTTCCGATGGCTGACCCTTGGTTCGATCCGAATGGGACAGGTACTTCCATCATTCCCTTTTTGAGGAGTGAATATGTGGAAGGCAGCGGAACCGGCCCCGGTAATCCAAGACTTTTTCCGAATAGTGTCACTGCATATATCGATGCTTCGGCGATCTATGGTTCTGATGAATATACAGCCAACTGGCTTCGGTCTTTCACCGATGGTAAGCTCAGAACTTCCAGAGGCAATTTATTGCCATTTAATACGATCACAGGTGAATATGAAGCACCTTTTGATCCTGCAGCGCCGGTATTGGAATACCGTCCCAATAATTTTATAGGGTTTGTTGCCGGTGACACCCGGCTCAATCAAAACTTACTTCTTATCACGATGCATACGCTGTGGATGAGAGAGCATAACAGACAATGTGATCTGGTTAAAGCTGAAAATCCCGGTTGGACAGATGAACAGATCTACCAAAAAGTCAGGAAGATCGTAGGGGGAATGGTCCAATCCCTGGTTTTTAATGAATGGCTGCCATCATTAGGGGTACATGTTACTGAATATAACGGATACAAGCCAGAAGTCAGGACTCAGATATTCAATGTTTTTTCAGCTGCTGCACTCAGGTACGGACATACCATATTAAATTCAAATATTGCCAGACTAAACCAATTTGGACATATCATCGATGAAGGCAATGTTAAATTGAAGGATTCCTATTTCAAACCCGAGCTCATTCTGGAAAGTGAAGGCATTGATGTGTATGTTAAAGGGATGTGCCACCAGACACACCAGGCATTGGATGCTAAAGTAATGGATGACCTCAGGAATTTCCTGTTTGGTCAACCCGGTTCAGGAGGAATGGATCTGGCAGCCTTGAATATTCAAAGAGGAAGAGATCGGGGATTACCAGATTTCAATACATTGAGGGAAAATTTCGGTTTACCAAAACTGACGAGTTTTGCACAGATCAGCAATGATCCCCAGACTGTTCAGCAACTATACGTAGCCTATGAAGGGAATATCAATAACATCGATGCCTGGGTGGGTTTACTGGCTGAAAAGAAAAACGCAGGTTCATTGTTCGGTTATACGCTGAATAAGATCATGCAGGCTCAATTTGAACAATTGAGAGACGGCGACAGATTCTATTACCTCAACGACGAAGGATTGACGCAGGAGGAAAAAGACATGATCACCAATACCCGTCTGGCAGATCTCCTGAATCAAAATTCAGATATGCCTTCCGTCTCAGGAAATATGTTTTATGCAGTCGCTCTTGCAGATCAGATCCGGACCATTAACGGGATGGACAACAATCTTGATCAATATACCTGGGCGTCAACAAATTCATTATTGAATCATGATATGCCTATGATGTATGAAGACGGAATGTCCTCTCCGGCAGCCCCGGAAAGAAGAAATGAAAGAGAGATAAGTAATATTGTATTTGATCAAATTGGAGAAATGCCTAATTCGTATGGTTTGAGTTCCTTTGTTTTTGCATTTGGACAATTACTTGACCATGATTTTGCATTAACACACTTATCCAAAAATGAACCCTCCAATATTCCTGTGCCTAAGTTTGATCCATTTTTCGATCCGTTTGGAACAGGCACGAAATTCATTCCTTCTACGAGATCTGAATTTGTTCTGGGCACTGGCACTTCACCGGAAAACCCCAGGTTATTTAATAATGCGATTACAGGGTACATTGATGCATCTTTTTTATATGGTTCTGATTTTGAGAGGACAAGATGGATAAGAGCATATGTTGACGGAAAATTCAGAACTTCAGCCGGCAATTTACTTCCTTACAATACAATCGATGGAGAATATGAAAGCCCGGTAGATCCGAATGCACCGCACATGGATCGTGCCATTGTGCCTCCTGACGGTAAATGGTTTGTTGCGGGAGAATCAAGGGCAAATGAACAACCCATACTGGCAGCAATGCATACTTTGTTTGTCAGAGAACATAACAGAATTTGTGATGAATATAAAATTAAACATCCCGAATGGGTGGATGAACAGTTGTTCCAACATGCCAGACGAATGGTGATCGCCTATTTTTCCAATATAGTATACCATGAATGGTTACCCATACTGGGTGTACATTTACCTGCCTATACCGGATACAAACCGGATGTTAATCCTCAGGTAACCAATATGTTCACCGCTGCAGCATTCAGATTTGGACATACGATGGTCAATCCGGTCATCGAAAGGATCGGTGCTGATTGTGAGATACATGAGAAGGGACATCTCAATTTCAAGGATGTGTTCTTTGCTCCCGCGCTGATCAGAGAAGTGGATGGAATAGAGCCGTTTATGATTGGTTGTGTGAATAAACCACAGCAACAATCTGATGCACAGGTAGTCAGCGATTTGCGCAATTTTCTTTTCGGCCCTCCGGGAGCAGGCGGTATGGACCTGGTTGCCCTTAATATCATGAGGGGCAGAGAACGTGGAATCATGGATTATAACTCAACCAGGGAGTATTACGGTTTGCCAAGAATGACCAGTTTTGGAAAAGTATCCGATAACTTTGAGACGAATCTTAAACTTTGCGAAGCATACCAGTGTGATATCAATAATGTGGATGTTTTTACCGGAATTCTTGCCGAAAAACATTTACCAGGTTCAATTTTTGGAGAATTGATGAATGCAGTATTGTTAAAACAGTTTACGGCTCTGAGAGACGGAGACCGGTTCTATTTTGAAAATGATCCTGCTTTCACCCAGGAAGAAATTGATATTATCAGAAGTACCAAGATGGGTCATATCGTATTACGAAATACAGATATTGAGTGCATTCCGACTGAAGATGTATTCTTTTATACTCCGATTACATCTGATGAAGAAGTTTTGGTTCAGCATGGACAGTTGAATGTATTCCCTAACCCGAGTTATGGTGTTTCACAGGTTTCTGTCAATTATCCTTATGCTGAAAATGCCAGCCTGAAGGTATTTAATACCCTGGGTCAGATGGTTGAAAACCTGGCGGTGTCTTTGTATGAAGGTGACAATAACGTCAGACTGGATTTGCAGAATTTGCCTGATGGTTTTTATACAGTGATTCTTGAAGGAAGCGAACTGACCAATTCTGTTAAAATACTCAAACAATAGAATGAACTTCTAATAAAAAAAAGAGGCTGACCGATGAGGTCAGCCTCTTTTTTTATGAATTGGAATCTTTCTACAAAGTCAGCAAAAATCCAATCGTGAAGTTGGCATGCCAGTCAAAAACAAAGGTTTTGCAACCTGTACCTTCTATGATGTTTTTATAGATATTCAAACCTGATTTCATTTTAGCACCTTCAGCTTTATATTCGCCGGGATTTTTCAGGACGGTGTAGCGCTCTTCGCCTTCACGACCTTGTTTTGCCAGTTCAAAAGGAATACCGCCGATGATAAAACAATACTCGGTTTTATCCGCCGGAACCGTTTTGCTGATCTCTTTTACCTTGGTGGCAACTTCATCGTCCGGCGTATTATTGTTGTAATACTTTGCACCGAAAGTTTCCTTTCCGATGATCTTATTGCCTTCCATCCAGCTGATCTTGGTATTGCCTGAACCGATATCCACTACGAATGCATTGGTTTCAAAGCCTTTGGGCAAAACGGATTTTAATGCCAGTTGGGCTTCCTTTTCAGGCGTAACTTCATTCACAAAATATTTCATTTTTTTGAGTTCATCGATGATCATTTGAGTAGCAGGAACGGATTTTGCGCCTGAACTGACCACGAAATGAATTTCCTTGCCCGGAACTCCAAAATCCAGCATGCCTGAAATATACTTTTTCAGTCCGTTTCTGACATCTTCATTGGTAGCCATTCCATCGTACACGAGGCTGTTGCCAAATTCTGCCTTTTCCAGTGTCCAGTTTTTATTTTTGTCAATGCGGATAATGAAGCTGTTGAATCCCGCGGCGCCCAATTCCACGACGCCCTTGAGTTTTCCATTGACAGGAGCTTCAGGTGTGAACTCAAAACTTTTGATAGCGGCATCCGGATTGATCGCATTGATCGCTTCGTCGGTCTGTACATTTTCGGTATTTTCAATTTTTTCTGCTTCAGCATCAGCAGTTTCAGTTTTTGGCAGATATTTTTTAAATACAAAAAACAGAACGACCATCAATGCCAGAACAATGAGGATTTTTGAAAGCGTAGTTAATTTCATAAATAGTGATTTGAAAATTAAATGATTGGTTAGTTAATATGTTTGTTTTATCTGAATAGAAGAATCATTTTCTTCTTAAACAATAGCCTTTAAACGTTAGATGAGGATAGAATAGTTCAAATATTGACATTATTTTAAACTTAAAATTATTGCAAAATCCTTTCATTTTAAAGACATTTCAGTTGAATTAGTTTTGGCAAATAAGAATGCAGCTAATTATTTTAACCGACACAGACATGATTTATCATTTTTCAGCAATCAGGAACGATTTTTGTTAATCTTTGTTAATAATGTATCTTTTTGCAGGCTTCGCTCATCTTTTTAACGTTTTATTCAATTTTACTCTGAATCCTGCGCATTATATTTGCGCCTCATTTAAAATACACTGATAAAAAACTATGATGAAGAATTTAATACTGTTTGTTTCCTTGTTGTTTCTCAGTCAGTTAGTTTTTGGACAGGGAATGAAATTTTTTGAAGGAACGTATGAACAGGCATTGGTTCAGGCAAAACAAGAGGGAAAGCTTATTTTTGTGGATGCTTACGCCGAATGGTGTGGCCCATGCAAAAGAATGAAAAATTATGTTTTCCCGGATAAAAAAGCCGGAGATTTCTATAATAAGCACTTCATCAATATGGCATTCGATATGGAAACGCAGATTGGCAAGGAATTGAATCAAAAATTCAATGTCAAGGCATATCCGACCTTTCTTTTTATCAATAGCGATGGTAAAATATTATTCAGGGAAGTTGGAGGAAAAACGGTAGAACTGTTCATTCAAATGGGGGAGGAAGCCTTAAAGAAGGATGACAGGACGGCTGATTTTGAGAAGCAATACAAAGAAGGAGTTCGGGATTACGTTTTTATGTTGAATTATGTAAAGAACCTCAACAGGGTAGGCAAACCTGTATCTGCTATAATATATGATTATCTTTCCGGAGATCACGGACTTACTAATGCTCAGAAAGCCAATATTATTTTCGAGGGTACCACGCATTGTGACAGCAAACTATTTGACCAACTGACAAGCCCTGAAATCCGGAAAAGTATCGTGGAAATGCATTCAGAAGAGATATTTGACCAGAAAATATTTGAGGCTTGTTGGGCAACTGCTTCCAAGGGTTTCGAATTTAATGTGCCTGAACTGATCGGGGAGGCTAAGATGAAATATAAAAAATTCAGTAAAGGGGATGATAAAAAATTCTCCCTGGAAGTTGATCTGGATCAGGCTCAAAAGACCCTGAATCCTGAAGCATATCAAAAAGCAGCTGAAGAATACCTGAAGATTTTAAAGACTTCGCAGGAGAAAATAGACTTTATGTTGGATATGAAAAATATCTTTCTGCAACATCAGGGCATTGCTGATTATGCTGAAAATACGCTTAAGCAAATGGTAAAAAAAGAAAAATCCATTGAATCCAATATAGGTTATGCCAAAATTTTACTCCTGAATAAAAAATATGAGGACAGTGTTCCATATCTTAACACGGCATTAAAAATGGCTGAAGAAAAGAGCGACAGGGAAAAAATATTGGAGATCAATAAACTGATCAGTTCTGTTGACAGAATGATCAGAAAATAATACCATATTGATTTTGAACTTTAATTGTATGAGAAGCCTAAAATTATTATCTTGCCGAGCGGTTTTGGCAGGAAATCATGTGGGAATAAAACTTGTTTAGGTCTATCAAAGGAAATAGTCTGAGAGAATGAGGATTTGCAAAATATTTATAACGCTGGGATTTTTTTTATATTTAACAGGGCTGACCAGGTTAAATGGCCAGGTAGACCTTATTTTTCTCTCTAATTATCAGCAAGCCAAAGAATTTGCCATTCAACACCACAAACCATCACTATATTATATCACATCCGATAGCTCTTGTATCGAGTGCAATAAAATGGATTCTGTACTTAAATCGCCTGATTTGAGTAAATATCTGTATGAAAACTATATCAATATCAAACTGGATTATCTGAAACCGGATGGACAGTATATTTTCAAGAAACACAATCTCAGAACGCTGCCTTCATTATTGGTGTTGGACGAAAACCAGGTTCAGATGGCTGTTCTGGAACCAGATATGCAGGCCAATGAAATGTTGCGATATCTCAGATATATCCGTGACCCAAAAGTCAGGGACGTTTTTTACAGGTATGCATTGGAACAGAAAGATTTACCTGCTGATCAGAAGAAGATGGAAGCTATTTACAGGAGTTATTCCATGGTATATGGTCCGTTTTCGGATCCCAATGCTGAAAAACTGAGCAATCTGGCTGTTGTACATTTCAGGCTCAAATCCGGATTGGCGCATGAATATGTGAATAAATATCTCGAATCTCAATTACAGTTGCTGACCATCAAAAACCTTTATTTCATCATGAATTTCATGGATGACTCACGGTCTGTGGGATTCAGATTTTTATTGGAAAACAGGAAATCTTTTGATGAAGCCTTTGGAAAAGAAGAGGTTGACAGAAAGGTCAATGCCTTGATAAATAAGCGATTGTACCAGATTCAACCTGAGCCGGGTTATCAGGAAGCATTTGAATTGATGGGTTTGATATCCAATCTTGAGGTTGAAAAACGTACCTATGATTATATGATCGTTCAAACCTTTAACAAAAAGAAAATCGTAGATTATCTTGAGTTGCAAAGAAAATATATTGCAAAATTTGCCACCAGGGATCACGAGCGAATGATCCATATGATCAAGATTTATCTGCAATATATACAGGAAAACTATAATACTCCTTATTACATTGAGGTTGCGAAAACCGCTAAAAGACTTTCTCCGGACAACCTGGACTATCATATTGTATTAACCAAACTATATATTAAAAACAAGGACAGGGAAAAAGCAATGGCCGAAGCGATCACCACTTTGAGCCTGGCAAAAAAACTTGAGATCACTCTGGATCCGATTCTTGAACTGGTCATTGAAACCCAAAAAATGCCTGTACTGACCATTGATGCTCCGGTTCAGATCCAAAAATAAAATTCACGCTGAATTTCCTGTTGTTGTTTCCGATCAAATGGCAAATTCCGGAGTTTTACCCGTGCGGAACTTTGCAAAAATCAATAGGGACTTTTTGGCTAAATGTTAAATTCAATATCCGTTACAACCGGGCAATGATCTGAAAAAGCAGCATTTTTATCATGACTGCATCCGGTAATGAAGGATGACAATGAGTCGGAAACTGAGCAATAATCTATTCTCCAGCCTTTGTCTTTTTGTCTTGAACCAGCCCTGTAACTCCACCAACTATACGATTTTGTGTCAGGATTCATCTTTCTGAATGCATCCTGCCAACCTGAATCAAACCAATGGTCCATCCAGGCTCTTTCTTCGGGTCTGTATCCGGATGGATTGTCTTTTCGCTCGGGATTGTGAATGTCCAAAGCCTGATGCACTATATTGTAGTCACCTAAAACAATGATGCCGGAACGCTCAGTTTTCAGTGGTCTGATCCATTCTTCAAAATATGCCAGAAATTCCATTTTGAAATCATGACGGTCTTCTCCGCTTGATCCGGATGGAAAGTAACAATTGAGCAAGGTTAAATCTCCGAAATCTGTTCTTAAAACCCGGCCTTCCCGGTCAAATGCCGGGTTTTGTATGCCACGAATGATGTTCTCAGGCTTTATTTTTGAAAATGTGGCTACACCGCTGTATCCCTTTTTCTCTGCTTCAAACCATGTAATATGATAACCCAGGTCATTCATTTCCTCTATGTCAGCCTGATCAATGGACGCTTTTACCTCCTGCAGACATAAAACATCTATGTTATTGGAAGCGACCCATTTCCAAAGTCCTTTCTGAACAGCAGAACGGATCCCATTGACATTGAATGTGACTATTCTCATTTCTTTTTTTTGAATGTATGTGTACTGTAAACATAAAAACCAAACAGGATGACAATTACTATGAAAGGCAGGAAAGATCCGAGGTAATATCCTATCCTGTATCTTATGCCGGTGGTGTCCACCGCGATCGAATCACTCACCTGGAGGAAAATCAAAAATAAAATGGCATTCATATCTTCTTTTTTACCAAGTTTTTACCATATAAGGGTATCTGACTTCATAGGTGTATTCCACCATTTCTTTGATGCGGTTTCTTAACAGATCTATGTTTTCTTTTTCCTTTGCAGAAATAAAAACTGATTGGTTATCATAGGTGCTGTCCAGACTGATCTTCATCTGATCCAGTATCTCCTTCCTGGTACGGTTATCCAAAAGGTCATCGAAATTTACATCTCTGTACAAATCTACCTTATTGTAAATGAAAAGCAGGGATTTGTCCTCCACTTTCAATTCTTTGAGCGTGTTCAACACCGTTTTGATCTGATCCTCAAACTGTGGGTGACTGATGTCAATGACATGTAAAAGTATATCGCTTTCCCTTACTTCATCCAGTGTAGATTTAAAACTTTCAATGAGATGATGGGGCAATTTTCTGATAAATCCCACAGTGTCAGATAATAAAAATGGCATGGTTCCAATAACCATTTTCCTCACCGTTGTATCCAGCGTCGCAAATAGCTTGTCTTCTGCGAAAACTTCAGACTTTGTGAGCAGATTCATCAAAGTGGATTTTCCGACATTGGTGTATCCAACCAGGGAAACCCTCACCAATTCACCCCTTTGCTTTCGTTGAGTGGTGTTTTGAGTCTCAATTTTAACTAATTTTTGCTTCAGCAAGGCGATTTTGTCCCGGACTATCCTTCTGTCCGTTTCAATCTCCTGTTCACCGGGTCCTCTCATCCCGATGCCGCCTCGCTGCCGTTCAAGGTGTGACCACAAACCCCTTAATCTCGGGAGTAAATACTGTAATTGAGCCAGTTCAACCTGGGTTTTAGCCTGCGCTGTCTGGGCCCTTTTGGCAAAAATGTCGAGAATCAGTGAACTCCTGTCTATGATCTTGACGCCTAATTCTTTTTCGAGCAGATTGGTCTGTTTTCCGGTAAGATCATCATCAAAAATGACCATATCGTATTCCTGGATTTCCTTGTATTGAATGATCTCCTGTAGCTTACCCTTTCCGATAAAATATTTTGAATCCGGTTGAGGCAATTTTTGCTCAAATACCTTTATCACTTCGGCTCCGGCGGTTTTTGCCAGAAATGCCAGTTCATCAAGATAGATCCTGACATCTTCCTGGGTCTGTTCTCCGTATGACAATCCTACCAAAACAGCTTTTTCCAGCTCCACGCTTTCAAGGCCCTGATTTCTTTTTTTCCCAACCTTCCAGTTATCACTCATGCCAGATTTTTACTTTTTATTACAGACAACAGCTATTCCAGTGAAAAAAATATGCTGATTATGGGGCAAATATACCCAATTAACTTGAAATGTTAGGCATTGATCTGTTTTCAACTCAGTGTATCTGGGTTTTGATGCTATGCTGAACCATGCATAAGAGGCTTTACCTGTATGGCTTACGTAACCATTGTTCAGGATCCAGTTTGGTTTTGTCTTTCCAGATCTGAAAATGCAATACTGCATCTCCGGATGACACCAGACTGCCAACAGACTGACCTGCTTCAACTGATTGACCCTGCGTGACATGTACTTCTGCCAATTTGGAATAAACGGTAAAATACTCTCCGTGATTGATGAGTACCATGATATTATTGTCTGAAATTTGCATGACACGGGCAATATTACCAGCGTAAACAGCCTTTACCACTGCACCGGATGAACTAGAGATGTCAATTCCATTATTGGAAATGATCACATCTTTCAAACTTGGATGCTTTTGCCTTCCAAATCCAGAAACTATAACACCCTTTTCCACAGGCCAGGGAAGAAGTCTCTTTTGGTTTGAAAATTTTGTCTTGGCATTGGCTGATTTTGAGTCAGAACCTGCTTTGGGTTCTGTGACTTTAGAGCCTGATCTTGATCCGGAAAGCTCAGAAAGTATGGTGCGTTCAATTTCCCTGTTTAGGGTCTCACGAATTTTTCGCTGTTTTTCAAGATCATTTCTTAAACTCACCTGATCGCTTTCAAGTCTGGCCAGCATCAGATCTTTCTGTGCTTCATCATCTTCCAGTTTTTTAATATTGATAACTTCTTCCTTTAAAAGCTTTTGGAAATCTTCCTGTTCTTTCTTGATGCGGTTAAGCGTATTTTCAATTTTTTTGTTTTGGGCAGACATGAGTTCCATTTGTTTTTTTAAAAATAACTCAATGGTGCGAATGCTCCTCATGCGGTATAGGGATTCAGCCCAGTTTTTGGAAGACAAGAGAAATACCAGCCTGTTTTGTGTCAACATCCTGATATAACTCATCCGAATGAGTTTATTGTAATTGTGTCTTTTAGAACGCTGCCTGTTCAATAAGTAATCCTGAATGGCTTTTTGGCTGTCAATCAACGCTGCAGAGACTTCAATTGATTTACGGATGTTTTCTATGATATTTTTGCGGTTATTGATCTGTTCCTGAACCAGCCTCAGATCCCCGGCAGTAGCTATTTTTTCCCTGTTCTTTTGTTCGATCAATTTCGATGTATAGTCGATTCTTTCAATGATCTCCATACGCTCTTTTTCGAGCCTGGATTTGGTTTGTCCCCAAAGGCCCGGATCGGTCGTAACCACCAGGATCAACAGGATCAATGGCAGACTAAATCCTGATATATTTTGCCGGGATCTCAAATTTCATTGTTTTTTCCTTGTCCAATTCAACGTCTTCCAATTGTAATTCAATGGCATATTCAAATTTATCTTTTGTTGGATAGTAATATTTCCTGTTGAAAGGACTAAGTTTTTTCCTTGCCAAATGATTATAATTTTCAAACGCAGCTTCAACAGATTCGCCTGTCTGAAGACTGTAAATGGCAGAAGTAATTTTTTTGCCATCCAACATAAAAGATGCATTCATTCTCTCTCCCGTTGTCTCTAAAACAGTTTTTCCATTTTTTAACAATAACTGGTGAGTACTCATACCTTCAGTGAGCTGATTCCCAACAATTATTTGCTGTAATTCATAAAATGTAAATGGAATTTTATAAAGTTTTGAGATTGATCCGATAGATTCAGCCATATAATTGCCTTCCATTCTGTTGACCAGGAAAAAGGAATCTTCCGTGATAAACGCCCGGCCCAATTCGAGCCCCAGCATCCGTATCACAACAAGAATGGCTGAATCCTTTCTGACCCTGATGTCTGCATTGGCTGTCAGACTGGTGTTTTCATAACTGATGGTGGCTGAACCTCTGGCATAATACCAATCAAATTCAAGATTTCCTGAACTGATCTCATCCAGTTTTTTCGCAGGTTCAGTGGTGGAAACCAGCGGTACAGCCAACGATCGTTTCGTGGTGCATGCGCTCATGGTTAAAAGTACCACCAAAACCGTTACAAGAATTACACAATTACCTGTTTTCATGCCTGCTACTTCAACCCGTCAATTAATTTTTGAATTCTTTCCTTGTTTGCACCGGATTGGATGGCTTGCTGCCATTTGTCAATGGCCTCATTTTTACGTCCCTGCAAATTCAGAATATGACCGTAAATCTCCAGAAAATATGGATGATCCTTCCTTATTTCCGGGTCTGAATTCAATTCTGAAAATAGTTTTTGAGCAGGATCCTTTTTATGTAGCTGGATATAAGCATCCACCATCATCAACTTCATGTCAGACCTGATCTGAGCATTATTGACAGGAATTTTTACACCTTCTTCGAGGAATTCAAGGCTGGCGGCGGGCTGACCAGTGATCAGTTTGGTTTTTCCTGCAAAATAATAGCAAACGGCCTGATTTGGATAGAGTTCAAGGGCTTCCATCACGATTTTTTCCAGTTCTCTGTATTGACCCGTTAGATCCAATGCCTGCATCAGTTGTTGCCAAACTTCAAAAACACTTTTAATATAAACGAGAGATTGTTTATAATATTTAACCGAAAAGCCTGGTTGCCTGGCATTGTAGTATATATCTCCGTGCATGGCATTGACTTTCGGGTCACCTGGATACATTTTCTGTAAGATCTCAGCATAATCCAGCAATACGGAAAAGATCTCAGGGTCTTCCGCTCCTTTTGGAATAAAAGGGATCAGTTGTTTAATTTTATCATCTTTAGAAAGGTTTTCGCTTTCCATCAAAGAACCGAATGACCTCAGGTATTGAATTTCAGATCTTGACTGGCTGCTTTGTGAAGCAATAAAGATCTGAGCACCAGCATGATGAGGGTCAATTTTCAGAATTTTTTGATAGCATTCCAAAGCTTCCTTCATATCATTGTTCGCCTGGTGAACAGTGGCGATTTGCTGCAATACTTCCACATCGTTGCCAAAGTTTTTTTCAAGTTTTTCCAACTCTTTGCCCAGTTTTTTTTGATCGTTTTCCCTTTGAAAAATCTTTGTTCTGGTCAAGCCCAGTTTTTTGGTATAGCCGGCCATTTTTTCCAGCCTTTCCAGCACCTTGACTGATTCTTTGTAATCACCCATCCGGTTGTGATTTTTTACCAGTTGGTAAAAATGATCCTCATTGTATTTTCCGTTTGCAATTTGATACTCCAGCTCAAGGTTATATTTGGGAATATCGTTGGACATCCTATAAAGATCCATGGCAAACTGCCTGTAAACCATGTTTTTAGGTTGAATAGCAATGGCTTTTTCAACATAATTGATCGCATTGGGGAAATTATTGGCTGCTTCATAAATGGTAGCTATTTCAAACAGAACGACATCATTGGTTGGATCGGTTTTCTCTATTTCTGTGAAAGCCTTCAAAGCTTCATCATATTTGTCCAGCAATTTCATTTGCAATGCATCCAAAAAAACTGCCTCCGAACCAAGTTGTTCTTCAGAAATTCTTTCAGGTATTTGCCCGATAAGTGCCAACATCGGAAATAACAATATCAGGAATATCAAAAATATGTTTCTCATAGCTTCTAAATAAACAATGAAAATAACAAAATATTTTACAATGAACGAAAAACTATACCCTTGCAACCCTGATCATATTGGTTCGGCCTTTACCGGATAATGGCATGGCGCCGGTATGAACCACTATGTCTCCTTCTGAAAGGTATTCCTTGTGTTTTAATATGGTAACCAGATCCTTATGAGTCTGTTCGATTGAGCTCAATTCTGAATAATAAAATCCGATGACGCCTCTTACAAGGTTGAGCGTCGACAAAACGGATCTGACATTGGAAAATACAAAAATTTTACTTTTCGGACGGAAACTGGATACTTTAAATGCGGTATATCCGGATACGGTAACTCCAATAATGGCTCGTGCTTCTACTTCATCAGCTATCCTGGCGGCATTAAAACAAACAATATCATTGATAAATGTATTTGATTTGGGTTTTGGCGTCGGACCGGCAGTATTGGATAGTTCGTAGTTTTCTGCTGCATGGATGATCTTTTTCATGTGTTCGACCACGACCAACGGGTGCAAACCGACTGCCGTTTCACCACTGAGCATTACTGCATCAGATCCCTGCAGTACAGCATTTGCTACGTCCGTTATTTCAGCTCTGGTCGGACTGTTGTTCGTGATCATCGATTCCATCATCTGTGTGGCGACTATCACTGTTTTGGACTGTTTGATACTCAGATTGATGACTTGCTTCTGTATGGCAGGCAATTCTTCCATCGGTATTTCAACCCCAAGATCTCCGCGAGCTACCATGATCCCGTCTGAAGCCCGAATGATCGCTTTGATATCCTTTACCGCTTCCGGTTTTTCGATTTTTGCAATGATCAGGGCATCATGTTTTTTGGCTTTGATCACTTTTCGAAGCTCATCAATGTTTTTAGCGTTGCGAACAAAGGACAAAGCAATCCAGTTGACCGGCTGGGTTAAAATGAACTCCAGATCGGCCAGATCTTTTTCTGTAAGTGCCGGAATGGAAAGTGCAGAATCCGGAAAATTAACGCCTTTTCTGGATTTTAAAGTGCCGCCAAAAACAACTCTTGCTTCAAGGAATTTTGTCTTGACTTCCTCAACTTCGAGTACGATCTTTCCATCATCGATCAAAATCCTTTCACCTTGTCTGATGTCTGCAGTTAAGTGCTCATAACTAACATAAAGATCGGTGCCTTTGCTTAATTTTTGTCCGGGATGGATTTTGAAGATAACATCCTGTTTCATTTCGATGCCATCGTTTTCCACTTGTCCAACTCTAATTTTAGGTCCTTGTAAATCTGCAAGGATGCCAACTGAAAAATCATGGATCTGATTGAGTTTTGAAATATGTTCAATCACTTTCAGATGGTCCTGATGCGTTCCATGACTAAAATTCAGCCTGAAAACATCCACGCCTGCATGAATAAGTTCATGGATCATTTCATAGGAATTGGATGCTGGTCCGACGGTTGCTATCACTTTGGTGCTGGTATAGGGCTTAATTCTTAGACTCATAATTATTTGTTGTATGTTCAGGAATAAGTACCTCTTTTTGCGGGTACCTGAAAATGGATGCACAGCCATTGGTTAGAAATCAAACTGCACCAGCTGTTAATCCGCTGCAAATATACAGGGACTTTAGTAAATCAGGTTTTACCCTTGCAAAAAGCTGAAAGGATTATCAAATATTCATATCAACCTCAAAAAAGAAATGGTCTTGACTTTAATCATTTTACAAACTTTAAACAAAATAAACATTTGAATACCAATAATATACATTCATTCTGCAACAATTGGCCCAAAATTGAATCTTTTGGGAGTTCATTCATAAAATAACCATTTGAGTCACCTGGAAATTCCTGCCTGAATGTAACTATCAGTTAAATTTCACCTAAAAGATAAGCGGAATGACTGAATAAATTTTCATTTTCAAGTTCATGTACCATCAATGTGCTTTATTGCCCAACCAGGGCCATAATCTGTATGCAATGCCTTTCAGATCTTTTTTTGAAGGCTTCCAAAGTTGCTTCTTTGCCATCATGAACTTAATGATCGCTTCTTCAATAAAATGATGAAGGGGAAACAAAAATGTAAGGATAGCCACCTTGATGATGAATATCCATAATGGCGCTCCATGCGTCATATGATGGAGTTTCTGATCCAAAACCAAAATTATAAACTCAAACAGCATCAGCACGCTGAAAAACCCGAGGCCTTTGATCGCCCATTCGGGAACTTTATATCTGCTCATAATCAAAAATATCAGAAATAATAAACTGATCGCCAATGTGATCATGAAATATTGAAGGTTAAATGCTCGTTTTTGTTCCTCCTGCTGTTTTTGAAGATTTAGTTCAAGTTTTTTTGATTCATTGGTCAATTCCATCAAAAGAAACTCTTCCTGTTCATGAAGTTGTGCCTCCCGGATCAATAAACTTTTATGTATTTGTGAGAATTTGTAAGCATCTTTATATTCACCTAAAACACCTGAAATGGAGTCCATATAATAAGATGTTTCCAGCATAAAATCCAGGTATTCAATTTTCTCCGACTCCAGATATGCTTGTAGAAATGAATTTTTAGCTTCTTTTAACTTATTGTATTTCAGGAGAAAATGTCCATAACGGGCATAAAAATTCGACTTGAATGCCGGACTGGGATTTTTAGAAACCAGCAACCGACCTTTCTCAAATTCGGTTAATGCGCCTTTGATATCTCTGTCAAATTCCGCCAGTTTAGACCGGATCTGATGATAAATGACAGGTTGATGATTTTTCAACCGGTTGAGCTCCTGTGGATGTTCGACTATATATATTCTGTGAAACCCTTTGAGGTCGTCTGTTTGGATCAAATAACTCCGGTATAGTGAAAACACAAAATCCTTGAGTTTGGTATGCTTTTTTTTGGTTGCTGATGCCACCATTTCATCAAGATCATTGACCACATTGCCATATTTTTTGGAAAGCACATTCAGTCCGCATAAATCTAGTTTTGCCCATAGCAATTCAGTCGAGTCAATTTCAGTTTGATTTTCTATCAGGGCTGTTTGGAGTAATTTGTATTGAGCAGCGTGGTCAAAATCATTGATTCCTCTGTGAAATTCAAAAAGATGATGATAGTACTTTTTTTGGATATCCGTTTTTACTTTTCCTGATTCGAGGGTTTCTGCCAGATAGGAAGCATTCAGGTAGTTTTGATATGCCTCAACATAATATTTTTGAATTTCAAAACTTTTGCCTAATGCCAGATAAGATAAAACCTTTCGCCTTGTGTCTTTTTCCAACTCTGCATCGCTGAATGCTTTGAGCGCAAACTTTTGGGCGATCACACTTTGATTCAGTCTCGATCCGCTTTGGGAAATATTGAGCCATAAATCTGTGTTATCGATTTCATCAGGATTTTGCAAAGCCAACTTTTCCGTTTTATTGACCAATGCTATGTAATTTACTGATTTCCCATTGGTCTGTACCAATTCAAAATACTTTTGGTATACCTCCAATGTTTTTTGAATGCTGAAACTGGATTCTGCCAGATCAATAGCCATCGAGGCCAAACTGTCAAAACGATTGTCATCGTTTTTTTCGTTGATCTCCTTACCAAGTGATTGAAGGATCTTGTCAATTTTATTGAAAATTATTTTGTTTTGTACTCCGGTATGCTTTGGGGCATCATGTTTATCATGATGTGGCTTTACATCATCTCCAAAAACATCCCCAACTAGTAAAAACACCAAAACCGGCAACAAAAACAGCATCGAACAGATTATCTTCCTGATGAAAAACATTGACATATTTTGAATATCTTTATTTAATATTATGCGTTTGCTCACAAACTGCAGCTGGTAAAAATGCTCTGGTAAAAAAATTGGCAGAAAAACCATCTACATTTATCTGCCAAAACACCAAGTAGCAGAATCAACATTTTTTAATTTCTACCAAGTTGATTTTCTCCAAAGTATGCTCAATAAATAAGATCATGAATACGCATTTCGACGAAATCATAATGTTTCAAATTGAAATACTGACACAAAATGTCATCATCTCCGGAAAATCGAACAAATGAACTCTGGAAAAGTAAATTACTTTTCAAGACCATTGAAAAAAACGAATATCCTGACGAAACATTTCGATAAACAAAATAAGATTTGGTATAAAGTTTAATTCATCCTTTGAAATTTCTTATCCTATTTTCAAAACCTTCTGAAGTGTGGATTTAACCTCAAGAATAATTGCTGATAGCTGTCCATCGCACATTGATCAGTCGCAAAATCTTGGACACGGAAGTATATATTTATCATCAAAACCTGTAGCCACGAATACACGGGTCGGATTCTGACCTATCATTTGATTGTTGATCGGATATACTATGAATGATTTTTCTGAATTAGGATCATTCTTGGTAGCCAGGCCTTTATAAAGTCTGAACCCGGAGGTTTTTGACAAATCTGAATTCAAAGTTCTTCTGATGGTAGAATCAATGGCCAAATATTGAGGAAGTGAAATGTTGTATCCCTGGATGTTGTCATCTCTAAATGTTTCGGTATAGTTTGTGCGAAGTACCAGGGCTCGTTCACCGTCCATTCCTCTGGCAATTATTTCCGGATCAAATTGATATTCATTTTCTCCAGTATATGTACAATAAATGACTGAACCAATGACCCCTATGATCATGCCGGATAATAAAAAAAGTAGATTTCGAGTTGTCATAAAAGATTATGTTAAGTTGACTTTTAGTTTAATAAGTTCACCTTTGGAGATCATTTGTATCAGTCGCAAAAGGGAGGACACTGCTGACTGTATGCACGATCAAAACCATCTGCCATCTGAAGTGTTTCTCCAGGCGCATTCTGATCTAAATTATTGTTAATGGAATAAGCCAAAGAAACAATTTGTGATTCCGGATTGGTTGTCAGGGAACCAAAATACAGACGAAAACCAGATACATTTCTCATATTACTACCCAATGCGGTAGCAGTTTGGTTGAGTGCATCCAATTGCTGCTTGGAAATGTTGACAGCTTTAATGGACTGAGGAAAATTTTTCTCGAAATTAGACCTGTACTGAGCTGCCTGAGCTGGTGTTACAGGACTGCCGGTAACTGCATTAAGTGATGAATTTTTGTGGTTAATATGGGTGATATCTATTTTTTGTGTGAAAGCAAACACAGTCAATAATGTTGCTGAAAATAAAATTCCCAATGTAAATGAGCGTAAGTTTAAATTTTTCATTTTAGATAATTTTTTAATTTCGGTGAAAATAATTTTATTTAAATTAAGTCTAATTATAATTAAGATTTATTTCGTTTTATTTGGTTATTTGTCAGGAAAATGACACTTTTCACTCTGATATTCAGATTATATAGAGTTCCATTGGTTTAAAAATAATTTGGCGTTGAGTTGATTGGTAAGAGAATCCGGACCAATAGATATTGAGTCTGCTCCGAAAAGTCTTTGACCCCTAAATACACCTGAAACCGGATTTTTAATTTGTTGGTTTTCAACCGTTTCCCTTTAGTGGTTGGGGCAAAAAACGATTGAAAATCAACAAATTGAACTTTTCGGAGCAGACTCGATATTTAATATTCCAACAATATTGGATTTCATACCGATCGATTAACTTTCCAAATTTGTAGAAAATAACATATTATTTTATTTAATTTGTAGTTGATTTAAATTAATATTTCGATTATGCGTTGGAAAAACAGAGAGCGTAGCCAGAATGTAGATGACCGCAGGGGAAGTTCAGTTAAACGTGTAGGTGGCGGCCTTGGTATTGGAGCGATTCTGATGGCTGTTTTTGCTTTGATCATGGGTGAAAATCCATTACAGGTAATACAAAACCTGATGTCTGAAGGCGGTGGAAATACACAAACTGTGCAGACACAAACTACTCCTGAGGAAGATGCGCTGGCAGAATTGGTTTCTGTTGTCCTGAAAGATACGGAAGATGTCTGGAATAAGCTATTTCAGGAGCAGTTAGGTAATGATTACCGGGAACCCAAATTGGTGATCTATTCTGGTTCTGTGGAGTCTGCCTGCGGATTTGCTCAATCTGCAACCGGACCTTTTTATTGTCCTGCTGATCAAAGCGTGTATATCGACCTCAGTTTTTATGAAGATATGAAAACCAAACTGAATGCTTCCGGCGAATTTGCTTTAGCTTATGTCATCGCACATGAAGTTGGGCATCATGTCCAGAATTTACTGGGCATCATCAACGAAGTTCAACGCCAGAAACAGTCATTATCCCAGGCAGAAGCAAACCATATGAATGTCCGACTTGAATTGCAGGCTGATTTTTTTGCCGGTGTTTGGGCACATCATGCACATAAAATGAAAAATATTCTTGAATCAGGAGATGTAGAAGCTGGTTTGAACGCAGCCGCAGCAGTTGGTGCTGACCGAATGCAGATGAAGGCAAGGGGTTATGTTGTTCCTGATTCTTTTACACACGGAACTTCGGATCAAAGGGTAAGGTGGTTCAGAAAGGGAATTCAAAACGGAAACCTGAGCGAAGGAGATACTTTTAGCGCAGGATCTTTATAAAAAATAGCGTTTATCCGAGTTCACTCAGTTGGACTAATTTGTCATGATTCAGGATAGTAAGCGTATTATCTTCCATTTTAATCAGTTTCTCAGTACAAAAATCTTTTAAAACCCTGACAACACTATCTCTGGTCATTGCTGTCATCTCAGCAATATCCTGAAAACTAATGGTAAGTTCCATCGGATTGGTTTCGTAGATGAAACTATTGAGATATAGCAGGTTTTCTGCTATCCTGCCATTTACCTGTTTTTGTGTAAGTGAAATAAACTTGTCAAAATAGCTGATAGACCTTTTACTGATCACATGGATCAGAAAATCTGACAATTTGGAATTATTTGAAACTATGTCCTTAAAAGTCTGTAAATCAAAAAAGCAGCAGCTTGTCCTTTCAATGGCCTTCAGGGAAAAATGATGTTTTTGATCAACATAAGTTCCCGGACCTGAAATTACGGATGTCGGTTTTATCAATTCCAGTATAAAATTGCGATGATTCAACCCTTCAATATATGCCTTCGCAAGACCACCGGTTATAGAAACAATTTGAGTGGTTCGGGTACCTTGTTTATAAATGATCTCTTCCGGTTGAAAAGTAACTTCAAACCTGGTATCCTGTATAGCTTTCAATTCATCCTTGTTCATCATCTGAAACAATGGAGATTTGTGAAAGCAATTTATACAGGATTCATATTTACAATTTTCTATCATATCAGATTACTGAATGTAAACGCAAATATCATTAAATAGTTCTATTATCGAGTTTTTTTTAGATTCAATAGGTGTCAATCCTGAGACAAATCGTATAATTTCCGATGCATATCGTATAAATGTTAAACAAAATCGGATTTAAAGTCATTTCAACTGTTTTAAAAGCTTTTTTGTTCATTCTAAGGAGTAATCAACTTCATTTTTCTGCCGTTTTGAACCGACCCTTTTTCCTTGATTTTGCCTCTATGTTGAAAGTAACTTTGTGCCAACATTTGAAACGTCAAAAATAGGTTGATTGATCAGATATTGAATGGACAGGCTCTTTGCTTTATCAAGTGCAACGGTTTGAATTGATGCAGAATACAAAGTGAAAATAATTTAAATAGACGCATAATAATTCTCTCGGTGCCGATTTTGAGAGGAATGTATTTGTTTTTATTTAACGCTAAATATAAAGAAAATATGAAAAATATGAAAATTTTTATGGTTTTGCTGGTTGTGGGTTGGTTGATGCCAATGGCTTCTTTCAGTCAGGCTAAACTTGAAAATGTTAAAAGTAATATCAAAATGCAGGTTGCCGGAACTTCCACCATGCATGACTGGGAAATGAAGGGTTCAGGAGGCTCATGTTCTGCAAATCTTGATTTTGATACATCAGGAAAGCTTGCTCAGATCAAGGATGTAACTTTCTCTTTTCCTGTCAAACAACTTAAGAGTGGAAAAGATGCTATGGATGGAAATGCTTATAAAGCGTTGAAAACTGAAAAAAATCCGAACATCACCGGACGATTGGTTGATGCAACGATCAGCTCAGCCGACAATGTGAATTATAAAATACAGGGAACCCTGAAATTGCAGATCGGCGGTGTCACAAAAGATGTCAAACTCACTGCAGATGGCAAATTGAATAAAGATAAATCCTTAACTGTAAAAGGTGAAAAGAAGATTGATATGAATGAGTTCAAAGTTGAACCACCATCATTTATGTTCGGCTCAGTAAAAACAGGTAAGGATGTCGTTGTAAAATTTGACTTAACACTGAATTAACAGATAATTTTTTTTAACCAAAACGTAAACAAAATGAAATTATTTAAACATTTATTTTTACTGTTATTTGTATTGGCCAGTTTGAATATGTCTGCTCAGACGCAGTTTTCAAGAGAAACTACTCAAAAGGGTATCAACGTTTTTGAACCTTCAAAAGCTGATGAAACCGGATTTGATGGCTTTAAATTGAAAATAGGCGGTGGATTTACCCAGGGTTTTCAAATGTTGAATCATGAAAACGTAGATACGTCCAAAGCTAAAGTCAATGCTTTATATAAATTGGGAAGCGGATTTAACTTAGCTGCTGCCAACTTAAACTTCGATGTACAGGTTGCGGATGGTATCAGAATTTACCTCGAAAACTATATGGCTGCAAGACACCATAACGAATTTTGGGTTAAAGGCGGATACATCCAAATGGACAAATTGCCTATGTTTGGCAATCCTGAATGGTTCTCCAAATACTTCAGGGTAAAAATGGGGCACATGGAAGTCAACTACGGTGACAGCCATTTCAGAAGATCAGATGGTGGAAATACCATATTCAACGCATTTGTTGAGAACAACATCGTGGATGCATTCGCAACAGAAATCGGTGGCGAATTGTATGCTTACCCGGTTGAAGGTTTAATGGTAATGGTGGGTCTGACCAATGGTTTGATCAGAAACAACATCAGAGATTATGATATCAGTCCTGTTATCGGAACAGGTAAAGTGGATTCTATTAAAACAAAAAGCCCTTCCATATTGGCAAAAATAGCTTATGACAAACAATTCTCTGAAAAACTGAGATTCAGATTGAGTGCATCTATGTACACGAATTCTTCTTCTCCTTCATTGACATTATATGGTGGAGACAGAACGGGATCCAACTATTTTGGAGTGCTGGAAGCTGCTGCATGGGCTAACAGCACTACTGACTTTACTTCAGGTAGATTTAATCCCGGATTTTCCAATTCCATCTCTTCTTTCTGTATCAACCCGTTTGTAAAATTCGCAGGGCTGGAATTCTTCGGAACTTATGAAATGGCTTCCGGAAAATCAGTCAACGAAGCTCCGGGTTCTGAAAGAAGCATGACCCAAATTGCCGGTGAATTGGTTTACAGATTCCTCAAAAATGAACAATTATTTGTAGGGGTAAAATACAATACTGTTTCTGCAGAATTGGTCGGTTATACCGATCCGGTTACGATCAACAGACTGGCTGTTGGCGCTGGTTGGTTCCCTGTAAAGAATTTATTGTTGAAAGGAGAATTTGTCAATCAGACTCACGAAGGATTCAAAGGAAACGACAAGAGACATGAGGGCAAATTTGACGGCCTCATCGTACAGGCAGTTGTAGGATTTTAATAAATAGTTTGGAATTGATATTAAACGGGGAGCAGGTTTTTTGATCTGCCCCCGATTTTAAAACCTGAAAAAATTATCCTGATATGTTCAATATTTCAATAGCTTCAATCATTCTTAGCCTGGCTTTAGCCTGGTCACCTAATGAAATTGTAACAGAAAAACGTGTTCAGGAGAAATGGCTGGTTGATCAAAACAGCTCAATGGTTGTTTTTGGGGAAACAAATATCAATTCATTTGAATGTGCTCTGACTTCTTTTGTATGGAGTAAAAATCTGGTGTTCTATCAACCAAATCTGCCTGGAACCAAGAATCATCCTGTCAGCTGTGAGTTTGAAATTCCTGTAAAATCCTTTGATTGTGGAATGCAACTCATGACTTCAGATCTGAGAAAAACGCTGCAGTCTGAAAAATATCCATTCATGAATATCAAACTGAAAGCAATGTCTCAACTCATTTCCAATGTGAAGGACGGACAAAGTATAGATACGGATGCAGATATTATGCTGACCGGTATTGTAAATCAAAACCAAATACGCTTCAAGGTAAGCAAACAAAACAATCAGTCGATTACCCTGACAGCTAAAAAAACCATTCAGCTTTCTGATTACCATATCACACCACCAACCCGCTTTATGGGTTCTGTTAAAGTGAAAGACGAAATGGTTATCAACATCACCATGAAACTTAAAAAAATTAGTTGATTGCCTTATTCGGACCAATGGTTAACCGGATTGTTCGGGTTACATTATACAGGTTTTCCCTCAAGCCTGATTCAAATAATTTTATAAATTTTGCATATATCTGGAAAGCCATAGTATATTTACGGAACTTAATACATTGCTTTGAGGATATTCTTTTCCATATGGATGATCACACATATACTATTGCTAAATAGTACCGGTGTGATCATGAATTTATGGTTTAAATTTTCCAACCCAACCTTTGAAGTATTGTTTTGTGAGAATGTGGATAAACCAGAGTTGGAATGTCACGGTTGTTGTATGATGAAAAAAATCAATCAGGCACCGGAACATAAAACAGATTTTTCTCTCCCTTCCATCCTGCCAGGTCACGAATTGTCGACCTATATTGTTACTGATCAATTCCTTTTTGTAAAGAACAATTTTGAGATCTTAATGGATATTGACCAGACATACCTTTTTTACTATCTGTTTAATCTTTTGAGCAATTGTTTTCATCCTCCTGAAGCTTACATTGCTTGATGTTACCGGATTTGCAGGGCTGTTTTTGGGTACACTGAATGAAGAGAAGTTAATCAACTATCTTTGATAATTGGTGTAACTACAACTATTTGAGCATATATAATATGCCTTTAGGCGTTCAAAAACGCAGGTGATCCAGATTTCTGTTTTCGTTCAAAGGAAGTATTCGCACTTGAACCTGTGTATCGCAACAAACCACTTTCAATCCGGTCTTCATAAATCTGCTAAGTTGGACCTTTCCTTTCTATCAGGGTTTTTCAGGCATTGGTAGACATGCATACGCTTGATTTATATTGAATTGGCTCTATGGCTGTTTGTTTTGATCAACCGCTTATTGTCAGTTCTGATCTGATAAAGGAGGCTGATCTGTGTGAAAAGTTTGGAACAACAGGCAACAATTCAATCAATTGTTATTGAGTTGAAAAATGTATCCTGGTGAATGGATAGATCATTGGATAAATTTAGTTGGGGCTGATGATTGTCCCGGACGTCCGTCAGGCATAAAATGAATTGTGCCCGTGGTTTGAGGCTGGAATGATCAGTGATTCGTTTTAAGTCAACTTTTTACGACATTGAGTCTGCTCCCTAAAGTAATTGCCCAATGAATCCACACCGACGTTTTCAGTCAGTACATGCCTGAAGGGGGACTTTTAATTTGTTGAAATTCAATCGTATACCTTAAGTTTAGTGTTGATCTTTGAATGTAGAAGGTTGGTGCAAAAAGCGATTGAAAATCAACAAACCGGACTTTTCGTAGTAAACTCAGCATTGAAAATAAGAAATCGTCTTGAAGATTTCCCACAATGTTATTGCATATCTGTATCAAAAACATTCAGGAAGTTTTCACATATGTGACATGATTGTTATGAGCTTTTAAATGCTGACTTGAAATGGCATAGTCAATACGATTTGCCGTGAGCACATTTTTTTTCAAATATTTAATAAGAATACAAATGAAATCGAAAAACATACAAATGAATTACAAAACATACCTACTATTTAAAATACTAATTTTTATTACACTGCCTTTCATTCTTAATGCTCAAAAGCAAATTTCAGGAATCATTCAATCAGAGAAGTCAGGTAAAATGGTACCTTATGCGGTGATCAAAGCCGGTGATCAGATGATGGTCGCAGATGGATCCGGGCATTTCTCCGGTATATTGCCTGATAAAACTGATGAGATTTCAGTTGAATGCCTTGGATATGAAACAAAATCATTTGCAGTTTCAGAATTTAAGGATTTGCAGGCGATGGTGATCATACTCCATCCTGATCCGGTTGTATTTGGTCAGATTCTGATCAGCGAAAGTCCGGGATATAAAGTTTCCCATTCGCAGGTAGTTTTTGACAGATCCAAAATGGTAGTACAACCCTTGGATGCCGGCGATTTGATCCGTGGGGTTCCGGGATTTGGTGTCATGAAAAGAGGTGCATATGCCTTGGAACCAGTATTCAGAGGCTTCAATCAGGAACAGATCAATATACTTTTTGACGGTTTGGTTCAATACAATCACGCGTGTCCAAACAGAATGGATCCGGCGACGACCCATATTATACCGGAAGAGATCGGGAAAGTAGAGATCGTAAGAGGTCCATTCAGCGTTCGTTACGGACCGGTCATGGGTGCGGTATTGAATTTCCAGACTGAAAATTTGGGTAAATGCGAAAACGGATGGAATGGTTCCGTGGAGACAGCCTATGAAACCAATAGTCAGGGTAAATCAGGCCGTGCTTATCTGGGTTACAAAGGGAATAAATTTGATATTTATTTCAATGGAGCCATCAAGGATTATGAAAACTACAAAAGTGGTGCCGGAGATACCATTTCTTCTTCTTTTAATAAAAAGGATTATGGTGTCAAACTGAGTTATAATCCTACTTCCAACCAACGGATTCAATTGGTCTGGAAACAAGCTTTTCTCAAAGATGCAAAATATGCAGGTTTACCAATGGATGCCAGATCAGATGATTCGGATATGGCTTCCATCAGTTACCGGATAGACCAACTGAGTAAAAGGATATTGTCCCTCGAAGCAGGGATTTTCGGCAATCAGATGGATCATATCATGGACAACTTTGACAGGCCCAATTTTGCAATGGTTGAAGCAGTTTCTACTGTTTTTGCTGATACTTATGGCGGCAAAGTGGAATTGTCTGTAGTTCCGGCAAAAAATACACTGAGTTTTATAGGTTTTGATCATCGTTCGCTTTTCAGGGATGGTGCGCGAGACAGACATGTAAAGAAAAACATGATGACAGGCGCAGACCTGCCTGTTCCGGTAGATTTTGTAGATAAGATCTGGCAAAAAAGTCAGTTGCAGTCATCCGGAATATTTCTGGAAAACAAATATTTCCCAACCTCTCAGCTCACTTTCAACCTCGGTTTGAGGGCTGACAGGGTAACTGCTCAGATCAATGATCCGGCTGAAGATTTTGCAGCTTTGTATACGCTGGAAGACAAAAGCGAATTCAATTTCAGCGGCAATCTTTCTGTCAGCTATCAGGCCAACAAGAATACTGTGTTTCAGTTCGGATTGGGTAGAGGCGTCCGTTCAGCTACCATTGATGAACGTTATGTCAACCATTTTGCCGTTGGAAAAGATCCATATGAACTGGTCGGGAATCCTGATTTGAAACCGGAAGTCAACTATCAGGCTGAGTTGAGTCTGCAAAAAAAATGGCAACATTTTGGGCTGGAAGCCAATGTATTTTATTCAATGCTTCAAAACCTGATCACGGCGGCAGTGGATGCAACTTTACCGAGGAAGTATTCACCCTGGATGGAACCAAAATTTGCTAAAAGATTCGTCAATGTGGACGAGGCTTTTAAAACCGGATTTGAATTGAATGCTTTCGCTGAAGTGACGAGTGATCTATCTCTGAACTGGAATTATATGTATACCTATGCGCAGAATGTGACCTGGGATGAACCGGTTTCGCGCATTCCGCCGATGGAAACCGGACTTTTGATCAAGTACGAAAAGCCTGTTTGGTGGGCAAGTGTCCAGGGAAGGTACGTGTTTGAGCAAAACAGGACTGCCGTAAGTTTTGGAGAAATTCCATCAGAAGATTTTCTGCTGATCCATTTAAGAGCCGGTGTAAAACCATTCAAAGGATTGTTCATAGGACTGGCACTCGAAAACATGTTCAATGAAGATTATGTTGAATTTCTCAACTGGTCTTATGATGCCTCTGTCGGACAGGGTGTGATCGCCGAGCCAGGAAGAAATTTGAGTATTTTCCTGAAATATAGTTTTTAATTTTTTTATTGCGTTTTGTTAAAAATGGAAAAGCCGCTTCACGCGGCTTTTCTTCTTTTTTTGCTTTATTCTATTTGATCTCAATCTGTTTTGGCCCTTTAGCAATGGCTTCCTCCTTTTTCTTCATTTCTACATGTAAAATTCCATTTTCAAATGAAGCATGGATTTGATCCCGATCCACACTTTCAGGTAAATAGAAGGTTTTAACAAATTGTCCGAAATAGAACTCCTTTCTACTGAAATTCTTTTCCTGAGATTCCTCTTTGTGTTCCTTACTTGCCTGGATCGTGATCTGATCATTTTCGATATCTATTTTGATATCATCTTTTGTAAGCCCGGGAACGGCCAATTCCATTTTATAGGCATCCATTTCTTCAAATACATTCACCATCGGCTCTGAAAAACGTGGTTTCATAGGAGTATCCGGAAAACGTGTTTCAAAAAAGTTATTGAAAAATTCCTCAAAGAGTGAGTTTCCCGGCACGGTTGGATTAAATTTTACTAAGTTCATTTTCATTGATTTAAAAAGTTAACAAATGGTTTTTATTTGATCTCAATTGATTTTGCTTTTTTAATTTCAGGAGTTTTCAGACTCAGCATGATTTTGAGTACACCATTTTCCATGGTTGCATCGATTCTGGAAGTATCAATGCTGTCATCCAATCTGAATTTTCTGGAAAAGCTGGTATAGTCAAATTGTTTGAGGATATACTTTTTCTCATTTGGAGTTTGCTCCTGTTCCCTGGCATGCACATGCAGGATATTTTCGGTTACTATCATTTCGATCCTGCTTTTATCCACGCCGGGTAAAGCCATATGAATTTCGAAACCGTCATTTTTTGACAGGATGTTGGCTGCAGCGCTTTGATGGCAATACTGCCGGTTGTGCGTGCGGAATGCATAAGGATGTTGAACCGGATTCATTTTGCTGTTTACTACTCTTATTGTCATTTTATTAATTTTTATGTTAGAAAATCAATACATCCTATGCAAAATGCGTGCCTTTGCCAATTTAATGACATTATTTCATATTTTCTGCTCAGTGTGCTGTCATATTGACATTTCAACTAAAAAATGGATGACATATTGGCTCTTTCTGGCTAAATTTGGAAATAAACATGATTCTTCACAACTTGAGGAATCCATGCAATATTGCTGCAAAAAATTAAGTTTGATCGGAAATGTGCAAATCGAAAGAGTTATTATACAACTGGTCCGGGAAAAATCTGACATGAATGATTACATTTGTCAGCTTCAAAATCAAGAATGAGAACACTTCTTTTAATAGCGACAATAACCATCGGAATTTTATTTCCATTTACGCATGGTTTATCCTTTCTGATACAGTATTTGCTGATGGTCATGTTGTTTTTTTCATTTTTAAAAATGGAGATCCGAAAGGAGCATCTGGACAAAAGTCACCTGATCATATTGATGGTCAACCTGATCGTGCCTTTAAGTTTGTATTTTTGCATTTCGCCTTTTAATTTGGAGTTATCCCAGGTAGTATTCATCACTGCCATTGCACCGACTGCCATAGCTTCGCCTGTAATTGTCAATTTGTTAAAAGGAAAAATTGAATACACTGTCATCTCCATACTCATCACAAATTTTGTCATTGCCTTTTTACTTCCTTTTTTATTGCCTTATGTGCTCAGGCAGAATGCAGAAATATCTGTTCTGGATGTGCTGCTTCCTGTAGCAAAGGTTTTTCTCATACCTTTCTTTCTGGCTATCATGATTAAAAATCTATGGCCCCGATGGAAAGAGTTCCTTTCAGGTTTCAATAAATATGTGTTTTACATTCTGGTTTTGAACATCAATTTGGGCACTGCAAAAGCGAGTCACTATATCCGTGAAGAAATGGGATTTGGGGATATCATCATCTATCAGATAGCCATTAGCTCATTGATGCTGTGTATGTTGTATTTCTTTTTAGGTAAACAGGTGGTTCCGGCCAGTTTGCAAACAGAAGGAAAACAGGCATTGGGTCAAAAAAACAATGGTTTCACCCTGTGGGTAGCTTTGAGTTTCATGAATCCGTTGGCCGTTTTGGGTCCTGTTTTTTATATACTATTTCAAAATATTTACATTTCCTGGCTTTTGTACAAAAAGAAGGCATAAGCTTTTGTCTGACATAAAGCTGACAAGCAAACCCATCTTGTCACACGGATTCAAAGCTATTTTGGTTGATTTCTCTTCTTCCGGATCAATAACGAATGTTCCAATATGGATTTCGCTTGCCTTCAATGGATTGTCTGATGAATTTCTTTTTTAGAGAATTGAATGTTGTATAACTTATTTTTTTGCCTTTCATTTTTTTCGGAACCGGAAGGTCAATCGCTTCAGATTTCAAATCAACTTTAGTTGCATAGATCAACACATCATCATTGTTAAAATCCAATCCAAGGATCATTCCCGGAAGTCCCCCATATCCTTCGGGACCTCCGTTTTGTTGTATTTTGTCTGTATACCAGGCATGTACCACAATATTATTGACGGTGTCACGTGTTTCAGCCTTCATACAAACATAACCGGCAACTTCTTTCATTTCATTGAGCATTTTCCATTTGATCCTCGGAATATCTTCTTCGATCAGATATTTTTTGCCTGATAAAAAGCGAATATCATTTGTTTTTGATTGTTCAAAATCCCTGATGAATACTTCATTGTCTCTTTTCCATTGAAAACCATGGTTGTCATCCGTTTCTTTCACGAGGTATGTACTGCCTTTTTCGGAAAAAGTATATATGTATGGTTCTCCTTTATATTCATTCTGCCATTTGGAACTGGTCAGGATCTCTCTTTCTTTTTCTTCCTGAGACAAAAAAGGCATTTTCGTGAGTATATTGATCCAGTTTTCTTTCCTGTTGAATTCAATTACACCGCTTTGTGCATTTGCCATTTGAGTGGAAATGAACAATGCAATAAATAAATAATTTCTGTACATAAAATTTGTTTTAAAATTACCACCACATATTATGACGACCCACATCTGATTTCATGCCCCGTATGTTGTAGGAAAAAGACAACATGATATATCTTGCCAGAGAAATTGTCTGACTTTCAGTTACTTTTGAAACGGAAGTGTATTGATTGATCAAAATGTTTTTATTGAATGCATCATAGATGGACAATCGCAATTCACCTTTATTACCTTTCAAAAACTGTTTGTAAACAGATGCATTCAGGATCGGGATCTGCTGATCAATACCAAATCGCTCGTTTTTGAGCAGGTTGTAGCGGAAGTTAGAGTTGAAATACCAACCTTTAGCAAAATTTGCAGTAAATTCCACCCGGTAATTCTGACGGAAAATCTGTTGATTCTGACTGGTATTGATATCGTATTTTGTATCAGTAAATGAAAAATTCCCGGAAAGATAAATGACCAGTTTGTCTGAAGGCGTGATATCCAGACTAAGTGACTGGTTTAAAAAATTGGAGGTGGTATGGTTTAATAAGGTATTGACGATCGCATAACTATTGCTTCTGGTATAGCCGGAATTGAGCCTGGTGATCAACTTGTTTTTGATGATCGGGAAACTAAAATTGAAATTGGACCATAGCTGATCACCACCCGTATGATTGACCGGTTTGGAAATGGTGATCAGGTTTTGATCAACCAATTGTTCCGTAATGATCTGATTTTTATAATAATTGTAAGATCCGTTCAACCCAAGTCGTATTCCATTCAGTGGCCAGGTATAGTTCAGAAAAAGGTTGAAAGTATGATAATGCTCGGGTAAAAGATCAGGATTTCCAACAGTGATATAAAAAGGATTGGAATAATCGGTTACAGGCAAAAGATTGGTGATGGAAGGTTCGGAAACGTTCACACTATAACTGGAATGAAACCAGGAATTCCGCAAAATGGAACCATTGAGTTCAATATTGGGGATCCAGGTAGCAAAAGTCTGGTCCACTTTACCTTTGAACAAGGTGCTGTCAGGCGATTGATAAATTCCATGAAGCAAAAGTGATTGATAACCAGCACCGATGTTCAGATTCAGATTGAATTTTGAGATAGTAAGCGATGCACCTGATCTGTTGAGCGTTATATTGTTTTCATATTCCCTGCTTAATAAATCATTTTGATCGAATTGTCCGGATTCACTTTTTTCTCGGACAAAATGATTTCCGGTCTCATTCCTGGTATTAAAATTGTGAAAAACCTTAAAGAAAAGCATTTTGCTGATGGGCTCAGAATACATACCATTTGCCTTGAAAACGATTTTATCCAGCAGATCATCGTTGTAATGATGAATGATGTTTGTACTGTCTACCATGGCTGCTTCATTATAAAATGAATTGTCGGAATATGATTCCTGATCATCCAGGACATTGGTTTTTAAAATACTTCCGTTAATGCCGACTGACCTGCCTGGTTTTTTAAATTTCTTACGGAAAAGCAATGATGTATTGATCAGATTACCTGAAAGGTCTGAACTGTTGCTGAAAGTGTTGCTGCTCGTCGGGTTAATGCCATTTCTCAATATTTCTGAACTGCCTGAATTCAGATTGGAAGTGTGGACCATTGCCGCTTCTGCTGTAAAGACCATGGTAAGCAAACTATCAATATCATGTTGATACATCGTTTCAATCCGGTGGTTCATACCACCTCTGTTCTGTTCGCTGATCTGATTATTGTCCAGGTAAAAGCCTGTTAAAAATGACCTGGAATCGTTGGTGGTTTGTTTCAAATTGCCTGTATTCTGATAAAAATATCTTCCGGAAAACTTGTTCTTTTTATGATCATAATTGTAATTGACACCACTCAGAATGCTCTTTGGGAATCCGGAGGAATTATCAGACCAGAATGCCTGACTGATCTTTGATTCTAAAGTTGATCCGCCTGAATTGATACTCATATAACGGAAACCATTTCCTCCAAAACCGTAGTCAAGGTTATCATTTTCATTTCCCCAACTACTTGAACCCATGTAATCTTCATAATCATCCCAGGACAATCCGTTACGTCCTGTATTGTTGGCAACGCCGATCAGAGAAAACTGGTGTTTGGTGTCGAATTTGTTGTAATTTCCCTTGACTTCACCCGTAGTTTCTGTACCGCCACCAGCTGTTATTTTCCCGAAACCACCTTTTTTGAAATCATTTTTAAGCTCGATATTCATGGTTTTATCCTGGTTTCCTTCCGAAGTTTTGCCGGTCAGCAAAGCTTCTTCATCTTTTTTATCAAAAACCTGCACTTTTGAAACGCCTTCAGCAGGCAGGTTTTTCATAGCAAATTTTGGATCCTTGCTGAAGAACGTTTTACCATCAACCGTGAGTTCCGACACATTTTTTCCATCCGACTGGATGCCATCTTCTGTGATATCTATGCCCGGCAAACGCCTGAGTAGTTGTTCCAGCGTGGAGCCTTCCGGAACTTTGAACTTCGAGGCATCATATTCGATGGTATCTCCTCGTAGCACTATGGGCGCCTTCGCTTCTTTGATCACCACCTCCATCAGCACCTGTGACATTTCCTTCATTTTGATGATGCCCAGGTCAATGTTTTTGTTTTGATCGCCGACCTGTACCATAGCAGGTATATAACCGAGATATGTGATCTTTATAAAAGCTTCCTTTTCAGATATGTTTTTGAATTCAAATACGCCTTTGGTATTGGTTTGCTGAAAATCTACCAGGGTAGAATCTTTGTCCAGGAGCATGACAGTGGCTGCAACCAATGGATTGCCTGAAGTGTCCTGTACCATGCCTTTGATATTGGATCTTTGGGCTGAAAGGGAAAATGATAGCACAAGGGTAGCAAACAAGCTTAAGTAAAGGTGTTTCATCGGCGATGTTAAGATAATGATCAATTTGTTTAAGTCGGTTTTGCAGAAATTTTCAGATTCAACGATTTGATCCTTGCCTGCAATGCAACTATTAACGTTTGAAAATGGAAATGTGTATTTTCCGGGAACAGAATTCGACGATCTGACTCATTTGGATGATGAACTGACTGTAAACATCGTCCTTCAAATGCAGGGGAAAAAATAGGAATTGAAATAATCCTGTCAGTACAGGTATTGTTCACAAAACGCTTAATTGGGATGAATTTCAATATTACTTTTGTGATTAATAATGATCTCCATCATGATACTCTTTGCCTGAAATGTGATGTTGCCAATGAAATTTTGATTTGCACTGGAGTCAATAAAATGATTTTGATCAATATCATATACATACAGTCCTGTGCCTTGGCCGGAATAATTTATCTTATTGTTTTCATCCTGGAAAAAGGACATTTGGTAAGTTTCAATTGATTTGAAATAAGCTTTATTCTGATCAATCCGCTCTAAAATGAAAACAGACCTGGCATTCATTTCCCTGAAATTGGAAAATCCCGGCAGATTGATCGATGGTTTTATTTCGAAGGAATCACCTACAGCCATTATTCTCTCAGGAAATTCTTCAAGACTGAATTGTTTTAAAGATTCTTTATTAATATTCTGTACAGACTGCGTATAACCATTTTCTGAAGAAATTGAGTCAATGCTTTCAATTCCGTAAGTATTCATCCATCCTGTATAAGTCATTGAATCTGACAACATTTCGTACAAACCTTCCATCTCATTAATTTCCATTACGGTCATTGGAAATTTACCATCCTGATCTTGATGACCGGTAATTATTTTAGCTGTACTTTTTCTAATAGCATTTTTGTTAAAAGATGCTATCTGTTCTTCATCTAACTCTTTTTTCAGATCTTCGGCACTCTTTTCATTTATTTTCATAGACATGGTTGATTCTGATAACAAGTCGTAAATCAAGTCTGGTTTATAAATGACTTTGAAATCGACCTGATACTGGCTGAAAAGTCCGAAAGGGATCAGGAATAAAGTTGATAAAATCAGGAATTGAATGCATTTGTGTGTCATATATAAGCTTTATTTGTTTTGATCCGGCTATGGTTGAATCTCAAGGAAAAATTCGACGTTTTTTTCGCTAATCAGTATTGCCGGAAACATTGAATGCAATAAGTTCCATTAGGATAAAAATACTGTCTGACTCGTGAAAAACACCTGCTTGTTCAATAAACACAGATTTGCAACATCATTACATGTATTTTACTCATCAAATAAAATCATATGGCGGTATAATGTTAAAACAAAAATAGTCTTAATTAATGTTTTTCCAAATTCCAACCTGACTTTTTTGGCTTATTATCAGGTAGTTGTTCCGCCGGATTATACAGAGTATTCGCAAAATTCCACTATGGAATTAAAGGATTTTTCTTTCAGAAGTTCAATCCGGGGAAAAAATAAAACCAATAATAACTTTCGTTAAAACTAAAAAATACCGATAATCTATTTTCCACTTATTCGATCTCAGGATGTAGGATAAGGGAAAATCAGGATTTACCATTTTCACTTCGATTCTACGGTTTTCGATTGGTATTCTTAAGTCAAACAAACGGAATGATTAATTGAAATCATTTTTAATATATCAGCATAAAAATCAGATGGTTTAGATCAAAGTATATCATTTTAAAACCTGATCTTTTTTCTTTTTTCGCATAAAAGGGCACATTATCCAATATCGGGTTAGTAGTTTTTAAAAGGTTAGGAAAAACCTGAAGGGTGATATATATTAGTTATGACAATAAACAAGTTATTACAGCATTGCAGCCCGGCTTTTAAGTATTTTGGTGAAATAAAAAAAGATCAGTAGTTTTATCCGGGCTTAGGTTGGGCAGAGTGAATGGAATGAGCATGCTTACGCTTAGGCTTCAGGAAGAAAAAGGAAGATGGTCATCACCGCTGTATAACATGCGCTATGAAAACAAGCCTCCTATCGTCGGCTCGTATCATAGCCTGACCGTTGTGCGTCATATTATAAAAACCCGAAATGAAAAATAAATTGAATTACATACTACTTATTTTGACACTGAACTTTTCCTGCGTTGGAAACAAATCAACAGAAGGAGAAACTAACAAGCTTGAATTGGAAGCAACTTCAAGAACAGACACCTTAAAATTCACTTCGGGAATTCGTTCTATTTTTCAAGATAGTAAAGGAAATTATTGGTTTGGAAGTGTTCGGGAAGGAGTTGCACTATACAATGGTACTTCTTTCACCTACTTTTCGACAAATGAAGGCTTGAGGGATAATCAAATTGTTTCAATTCAAGAAGACAAAAATGGAATTATTTGGTTTGAATCTCAAAATGGGGTAAGTAGTTATGATGGAAAATTCATTCAAGACGAAACAAGAGGAATAACCGAAAATTACAAAGTTGAGTGGATGAAATCGGATAATGACCTATGGTTTGGAGCTGGAATTAAAGAAGGAGTTTATAGATTTGATGGACATAAATTAAGCTATTTAGCTTTTCCTAATCCTAAAACTATTAACCCAAACAATTTATATGGAGTAACGAGTTTTTCAAAAGGAAAAAACAATATGATTTGGTTTGGCACTTACGCAGGCGTTTTTGGCTATAATGGTAAAGAATTTAGAATTATCAACGATGAAACGCTTGGGCTTGATATTGAAGTTGAACCTCTTCATATTAGAAGTATACTGGAAGACTCAAAAGGCAGACTTTGGATTGGTAACAATGGCATAGGTGTATTACTAAAAGAAGGTGATTCTATAATTAATTTTTCTGATAAGAAAAAATTAATTCACCCGACAAGTGGTAGAAAAGGTGATAAATCATTACCTGGCACGCTCGAACACGTTTTCACAATTGCAGAAGACAGTAATGGAAATATATGGTTTGGAGACAGAGATGCAGGAATTTGGAAATATGATGGTGTAAAGATGACTAATTACACAAAGAAAGATGGACTTGTAAATGACAATGCTCTATCCATTTTTGAAGATGATAAAGGCGAATTGTGGTTTGGAATGGAAGACGGAAAAGTGTATAAATTGTACGGAAAAACTTTTGAAAGGCAATTTTAAGAAATACGAACGAACAACGGCGGTTTGGGGTATTGGCGGGTTCAGTGCTTCGTAGGACAGTTTTGTGGCAGATTCAAGTGCATTGCTTCGATTGATCTTTTGTGCTAAAAATCCGCCACGACTCCAAGCCTCGACCGTAATACCCAAGGCACATAATATACTAATATACTGAACAAAAGACACATCTATAGGCTGAACAATAATAAACTGAGTCTGCTCCGAAAAGTCTTTGTCGACTAAATCCCCACTGACGTTTTCAGTCAGCACAGGTACAGACGTTTTCAAGCGGTACACGCCTAAAAGGAGATGTTTAATTTGTTGAATTTCAATCGTTTTCCTTAAGTCTTGTGCTGATCTGTGACATCTGTAGGTAGGGTAAAAAACGATTCAAAATCAACAAACCGGACTTTTCAGAGCAGACTCAAATATTGGTTTTCAAGTATTAATTTCACAAGAAACCTTAAGGCCAGATTTCTCATCCTGCTAAAATTTATTACATCCTGATTTTCCCCAAAAATGAATTCTGAATAAATACCCGGATCAAATGAGAGAGAAGATTTTTTAAAGAATTTTTGCAGCCCGTTGAGGATTTTATTCCCACTCTCAATGTATAATAATGATCGGTAATTTCCGTTTTGATTAAAAACCCAAGATATGGCATCAAAAAAAACAGCTTATGTTACCCTGGCGTTTGCGATCATCCTCACTTTTTTATTCTACAAACAATCTTTCGGGATCAACCTGTTGATCGGTGAGATCATCTTCTTTGCCTGGCTGCTGTATAATCGATCCTTGCCGTTGAAAGGAAAATATACGATCACCCTTGGTGTCGGGTTATTATTGACCGGATTTTTTTCAGTGATCAACCACTCAGCCTTTACGATTTTCATCAACCTGATCGTCCTGTTCATTTTCAGTGGATTATTGATTTTCCCGCAAACAAAATCCCTGATTTATGCTGCTGGCAATGGTTTTCACAAACTGTTGAACGGTCCGGCCATGTTCCTCAGTGATCTGTCGGGCAAAAAGCGAGGCAATTCCTCCCGTTTTTGGCGGAAATTCAGCATATTTGCTTTGCCCGTCATGATCATATTGTTTTTCGTTTTAATATACAGATTGGCCAACCCGATTTTTGACAATGCACTCCTTGAGATCAGTGATTTTATCGAAGATACGTTTGGAAAGATCTTTGAATATGTAGATTTTTTGGTGGTCCCGGTTTTCCTGGTCTGTATGTTCGTGAGTATTTTTCTGTTGAATGGTACACCCAACCAATACCTCATTGAGCTGAATAAAAAAGCAACGCTTTTCCTTGTAAGGCAACGGAAGCCTTTTTTGCATACTTTCAGGATGACGGCTTTGAAAAATGAATTAAAAGCAGGTGTGTTTTTGTTTTTGGTACTGAATATTTTATTGTTGATCCTGAATTTCATCGATATCAGGTGGGTTTGGTTTGGCTTCGAATGGGAAGGAGAATACCTCAAACAGTTTGTTCACGAAGGAACTTATCTGCTCATTCTTTCCATACTGATTTCCATCGCGTTGGTGATTTATTTTTTTCGCGGCAATCAGAATTTCTACAGCCAAAACCGCTTATTGAAAATTCTGAGCTACGCATGGATCTTTCAAAATGGCATTCTGGCCGTCTCGGTGGCGATACGCAATTTTTGGTACATACACTATTTTGCATTGGCCTATAAAAGAATAGGGGTGATCATCTTCCTGTTGCTCACGCTGTATGGGCTGTACACCGTTTTTATGAAAGTAAAACACAGGAAAACCTCATTTTATCTTTTCAAACAAAATTCATTTGCCATAATTTTGGTACTGATGATCAGTTCATTGATCCATTGGGATCAGTTCATCGCCAAATATAATTTTGCCCACGCTGACAAGTCATTTTTACACCTTGACTTTATGTCAGGCTTACCGGATAAAACCCTGCCTCATCTGGATAAAACGTTGGAAGAATTGAAAGGTATTCAAAAAAAGCAGGCAGCATTGTTCCCGTTTGAAGAAAAGTATATGCTGCCTGAAGATTATGTTCAACATATAGCGAACCGGAAAAATGATTTCATGGATAAATGGGAAAACACCAGTCTGTTGTCATGGAATCTGGCGGAGTATCGCGCGTATCAGAAATTGAAGGAGAAAAATAATTTGGAAAAGTAAATCAAAACAAGATTGGCTGTCAAATTCAAATAGAGATGTAACTTTAATAATTCAATAATATTTTCTTTATCAACATGTTGGAAATGCTAAAAATTTGTACATTTGGAGTATAAAGTCCCTTGCAATGAAATTTATTATCCTTCTATCCCTGATATTTTATTTTATACCAGGCACTGCGCAGGAATGGGCTCCTGTCGGAGCAAAATGGCACTATGACATTTTATACGCGTTTTCAGGAGACGTTGGTTATCACGAAGTGTATTGTGATTCCATCGTTGAGATCGCCGGAAAATCATGTAAGCGGATCAATATCGACTATGCAGCATGCAATAACTATTTCACTCAAAAATTATATACCTACTCACAGGGCGATTCGTTGATGGTCTACGATCCGCAATTGGATATATTCCAGATGCTGTACAATTTTGGTGCTGAACCCGGGGATAAATGGAATTATTTGATCGTAGAATTTTTTGAAGGATCCATTGATACCCTTCAAATACAGGTAGATTCCATAGGGCTGGAGTACATCAACGGAACTGCATTGAAAAAACAATATATTAGTTATACTTATCCGGAAGAATATCAACTTTATACTCATGGAATAGTTATGGAGAAACTGGGTGATATCGTTTTTCTTGCTAATATCAACACTTCCTTTTATGGTTTATGTGATGTAGACTTTATTGGATTTCTAAGGTGTTATGAAGATGCAGAAATCGGGTTTTATTCAACTGAACTTAGGGATTCCTGTACCTGGTCTTTCAAGTGGGGATCATCATTTAAAACAATATATGAAGAAAGTATCCGTATATTTCCAAATCCGGTAGATAAAAATTTATATTTTTCTACTACGGATATTACCTGTAAATACCAAATATTCAATGGATTAGGTCAAATAATGATGACCGGAGAAGGCAGGAGTACAGATGTTTCAGGATTAGCTGAAGGCTTGTATATAATAGTTTTGGATAACGGTATTGAAAAAGCAACAACCCTGTTTGTAAAGCTTGGACAATAACCCGTTTTAGGTTTCGAAATTCTCCGTATCGTAAATTCAATAAAGTTATTTTCTGACAATATTCACCCGGGCATCTACTGCATAAATCCCGGTTTCATCTGCCAGCAACGGGTTCAGGTCCATCTCTGCTATTTCCGGAGCAATTTGCATCAACTGCGATATCCTGCCGATCAATTCATAGAAAAGCTCCAGGTTAATGCCCTTTTTACCCCTGATCCCGCGTAATACAGGAAACATTTGCAGGCTTGAAACACCGGTAACGATCTCTTCCGGTGTCAGGGGAGTGAGGATGGCCTGAACATCTTTCAGCACCTCCAGATAGATGCCTCCCATGCCGAAAAGTACCAGATGACCGAATTTGTCTTCCCGCTTGCTTCCTGCAAAAAGTTCCATTCCCTTGTGCATTTTCTGGATCAGTACGCCGGTCACCTGAACTTTGGACATCAACTGATCAAAATGCATCTTCATGTCATTTTCATTATCCACACCAAGAATGACGCCTCCGATGTCAGATTTATGTACCGGACCAATGGTCTTCATCACGACCGGAAATTCAATTTGTGGCAGCAGGCTGACCAATTGATCCTTTGTATGCGCATACCATTCGCTGACCATCGGGAAACCTGCGGCTGTGAGCAATTGAGTATGCTGGTCAGGAGATAAATAACCATCTTTTGCTCCGTCAATGATCCTTCTGATCGCAGCTTCATCCATGACAAATTGAAGTGGTTTTTGATCTTCAAATTTCGGAAAATGGTACATTTTGCTCAAAGTTGTGCCAAAAACCGATTCATCGGCAAAAAACATGTGGCCGGAATTGATAAACTGTTCCTGTGCCTCAGCTGCATTTACAGGTGAAGGTAAAACCGGATAAACAGGTTTTTTCAGATCTGCCATTTTTTGTGCCAAAGTATCATAAACAGGACTGACATCAAACAATCCCGGACTACCAAAAATGACTGCCATCGCATCGATCTGTTCAAAATCCCGTTCGCAATAATCCAGGATCAAAGCCAGTTCCTGACTGGTTCCTGTTGCTAAAAAATCGATAGGGTTGGACACCGATGAACCATTGGCTAATTGGCTCAATAGTTCGTCTGCTTTTTGACCTGAAATTGCGGGCACTTTCAAACCGCCTTTTTCGAGTGCATCAGCCATCAAAACACCTGCGCCACCTGCATGAGTGATCACAGCAATATTTTTTCCAAAGGGCAAGCCATTCCTGGCTATGATGGCGGCATACATGAGTTCTTCTCTGCTATTGCAAAGGAATATGCCCGCTTTTTGGAACATGGCTTTAACAGCGACAGATGGACTGGCCAATGCTCCGGTGTGTGAGGATGCGGCTCGACTGCCGGCTTCCGTCATTCCAGCTTTCAGCGCCACAATCTGTACACCTTTTTTATATAAATTTTTGGTCAATCTGATGAATCTGTCGGGATCGTCAATGTTTTCGATATAGATCATAATGACCTTACTGCTTTGACCCTCCACATAAGACTGATCCAGGTATTCCAACACAGTTTCCACTTTGATCTGTGTGGCATTGCCTACTGTATACACGCCTGAAAACCGAAGTCCCAGCCTGACACCGGCTTCCATGATGAAAACAGCTGTGGAACCCGAACTGGAAATGAAATCAATGCCTCCGGAGCTTAATTTAGGAATGGGCGTCGTGAAAACACTCTGGTGGTTTGCATTCATGAATCCGATGCAATTTGGCCCGATCAATGCAACCTGATACTTTTCTGCAATTTCAAGCAAACGGGATTCAAGCGCTTTCCCTGCATTATCCAACTCGCCAAAACCAGCTGAAATGATGATGAAGGCTTTGGTTCCTTTTTTACACAGAGCTTCCATTGTGTCAGGGCAAAATGCAGCCGGAATGGACAAAATAGCCAGTTCGGCTAAAGGAAGGCTATCGACATCCGGATAGGATCTGATGCCCTGAACCAAATCAGAGCCGGGGTTCAAAACATATAAATCTCCTATGAAACTGCCCTTCAGGATGTTTTCAAGGATCTTACCGCCGGGTTTATTAAGGTTGGATGAACCACCGACCACTACTATGCCGGAAGGATTGATGAGGCTGTTATTGATCATTTGACTCAAGTTTTTTAGGCTCCAAAAATACGAAAAATATCCTCAAAGACGCAGACTCAATTTTGACATGTTTACAATGGAAAATCAACGCTTTCATTGGTTTTGGTTTCGGAATAAAAATAATCCTTTTGTTACTATTGGCAAATGAACAGTTGGTACGCAATTGATTATATTGAATTTCGAAATTTTATTTGGTGAATTATCTTTTTCTGATTCCTTATTTAGATCATATCCAAACTCGTCCAATTCTGTGTGGTAAAAAGCTTAAACTGGCTCAAAAGTTGTAATTTTGATACTTTAAAACTAAATCTAATTTTATGGAATACAGGAAAGAAAAAGACAGTATCGGTTACATTGATGTTCCGGCTGAAAAATACTGGGGCGCACAGACACAGCGGTCTTTTCAAAACTTTAAAATCGGAGGGCATCTGATCCCAACCGAGATTATCAGGGCATTTGCCATCCTCAAAAAGGCGGCTGCATATACAAATGTGGACGCAGGTGTTTTAAGTGTTGAAAAAAGAGACCTGATCGCCAAAGTTTGCGATGAGATCAGTGCCGGTAAACTGGATGATCAGTTTCCTTTGGTAGTATGGCAAACGGGTTCTGGTACACAATCCAATATGAACCTCAATGAGGTGATAGCCAACAGAGCCCATGTGTTGAACGGGGGCCAACTGACAGATGAGAAAAAGATCATCCACCCGAATGATGACGTCAATAAATCTCAGTCTTCCAATGACACATTTCCGACAGCCATGCATATTGCTGCTTACGAAGTGCTGGTAAGAAAAACCATTCCGGCACTCGAAGCATTGAGAGATATCTTCAGACAAAAGTCGGAAGCCTACATGAACGTGGTCAAGATCGGAAGGACACATTTTATGGATGCAACTCCTTTGACCGTAGGACAGGAATTATCCGGTTATGTTTCCCAGATCGATCACGGTATCAGGGCGATCAAACATACCTTGCCACACCTGGCTGAATTGGCTTTAGGTGGAACAGCCGTTGGGACAGGGCTGAATACACCTCCAAAGTATGCTGAAAACGTTGCAGCTTATATCGCAAAATTCAGTGGTCTGCCATTTGTAACCGGTGAGAACAAATTTGAAGGATTGGCTTCACATGATGCCATAGTGGAAGCTCATGGCGCTTTAAAAACAGTTGCTACTTCACTGATGAAAATCGGAAATGACATCAGGATGCTGGCTTCAGGCCCCAGATGTGGCATCGGTGAATTAAAAATTCCTGCCAATGAACCCGGATCATCTATCATGCCGGGGAAAGTCAACCCGACACAATCTGAAGCATTGACCATGGCTATGGCTCAGGTTTTTGGCAATGATGTGGCCATCAATATCGGCGGAATGAACGGTCATTTTGAATTGAACGTGTTTAAAACGGTCATGATCTTCAACTTTCTGATGTCTGCCAACCTGATCGCAGATGCTTCCAAAAGCTTTAATGTCAATTGCATTGCCGGACTTGAGCCGAATTATCAGGATATTAAAAATAACCTGAATAATTCATTGATGCTTGTCACAGCTTTAAATACCAAAATCGGGTATGATAAGGCGGCAGAAATCGCCAAAAAAGCATATAACGACGGAGCTACGCTCAAAGAAACTGCGATTGCTCTTGGCTATGTGACCGAAGAACAATTTGACGAATGGGTCAGACCTGAGAAAATGATCGGTGGCCTGGATCTGAAATAGGATTATGAAAAGCTATTGAAAATAAAAAGTGCCTGGTTTCAGGCACTTTTTATTTATAATGCGAATCAAGGGTTAAAGTTAATTCTGCAGATAAGCAGGATTTTCTCACTTTTTTGCCTCGATCCTAAAGGATGAAAGCGAGAAAATCCTTTATCTTCCTTTAGGATTGAGGCCAAATAAAGGATTTTCGGAGCTTTTTTTTCAACCCTTGATTCGCATTTATAAGTAAAGGGTTTCAAAAGCTATTCATCAGCTTTGTATAGTAATTTCTGGCTGACAGCTTTTCCCGAAGCAAGGGCATAGACACGATACAAACCTCCGGGAAGGAATGAAATATCCATCTCTATATAACCGGTTACGGTAAAATCAACTTTTTCATCCGCCAATAAATTACCACCCAGATCAAACAACATGATCCTGTCAATTGTCTGTCCTTCAATATTGGTCTCGAACCGGGCAGTTTTTTGGGCAGGATTTGGCAAAACCTGGATCAATTTGGGATCTTCAATAGCTTTATCAGGATAAGTCAGTCTCAAATCCAGATCATCGATTTTGGTAGATTCCTTAATTTCAAGCCAATGTGAAAAACCTTCATTGTCAAAAAAATGTTGAGCTCCCGGGTTATGTGGTGGTTTTATTTCGTAGTTTTTATTCACAACAGCTTTTACACGGTATTTCCCGGTTGAAAGGTTGTAGAAATGGTAATTTCCAGATTTGTCACTCCTGGAGTGTTTGATGTTTTGTCCGTTTTCATTTTGCAGATAAAAACTGATATTATCCAGCAATTGATGATTCAAAGAAGTGGTTTTATCCGATTCACCAAACACTTTTCCTCCGATCAGATTGGTCACGGGAACGAGGCCGGCATCGATGTGGTTGATATTTGTACCGTGAATGACCGTGATCAAAGGAGACCTGCCGTCGGAAGTTACATCACTGTTCAATTCTCCATTCGTGCCCTGTCCGGTTTTTGTAAATCCATAATTGGCAGGCGCGGTTACCTTTATATCATAAACACCTTGCAATAATCCTTCAAATTTGTAGGATCCATCTTCTTCGGTAACTAATTGACCTACAATATCATAAATATTTTTAGAGAGTGTGACTGGAATTTCTGATGCGACAGGTTCATCTGCATCTCTTATGCCGTCCAGATTTTCATCAAACCAGACGTAGCCGGAAATATTGGCAGGCCGGTAAACACCGCAAACCATATCATTGATTTCATCAAATGCACCCAATTCGAATAAATCTGTACTTCCAACCCCGTTCTGGTGTGTAACCACAGTACTTTGCTGTCCGGCTTGTGGATTGATCGGGCTGAAGACATAGCCTTCTCTGGATTCAAAAGTAAGATAATAATATCCGGCGGGAATAGAGAAAAATTCAAATTTTCCCGTCTGTTCAGAAAGAGAATAGCTGTCTACCCATGAAAACAAAGTACCGTCGCTATGATTCAATGAAATCCGGTAATCGTCTAAACCTGATTCCTGAATATCTTTGAGTCCGTTCCCATTCACATCCAGCCAGACATTTCCCGAAATTCGGGAACCTCCTGATGACAGGCCTGCTCCCATGGAGCCGATGCTTTGTCCGGATGGCAATAAAAACATAGAACTTGTTCCCGGACCATTTCCATTCGTGATGTCTGAATCCCGTTCATCATCGCCAGCATTGAAACAGGTAAATTCAGAAACTTCATCAATGTTAACATGTAAGTAATAATTGCCCGGATCCAGGAAATCAAATTTAAAAATGCCCTCGTGGTCTGTTTGCTCATCATTCGTTGTGAAAACACTGCCAATGAGGTTGGAATCATCGTCATATAATTCAACATATACCTCATTGATGCCTGGTTCATCCACTTCTCTCAGGCCATTTCCGTTGAGGTCTTCCCAGACAAACCCATTGACTGAACCTAATTTATACAATCCTATGTCAATGTCGGTTTTCTGTTCTTTTACACCCAGGTGAATGGTAGAAGTAGTATAAGGGCCGTTAAAGTGGGTAATATCACTGTCTTTTCCCGGATCTGAACCACCCGACGGTGTTGCAACGTAATACGCTGAAGGAACAAGGATCCTGAGGTAGTATTTTCCTGATGGTAAATAGTCAAAAAAGTATATTCCGCTTGTCTGATCATCGCCGTTGGCAGTTTTGGTTTGCTTCAGAAAAACTTTTTGTTCATTGAATAATTGAACGGTTACATCATTGATGCCTGGTTCATCCTGATCCTGAATGCCGTTACCGTTAATATCTTCCCAAACCAGGTCGCCCATTGAACTATAAGTTTCAAGAAACAGACCTGCATCTATATCCAATTGGGTGAAACCATCAGGCAAAAACAACATATCTGTAGTGCCGGGACCAAATTTGTGGGTGATATCACTGTCAAAAATACTGCTATTTCCCTGAAACGCTTTTGAATTACTGTATTCAACAGGAATAACAAACCTAACATAATAATATCCAATGGGTAAATTGTAAAAACTCCAGTAGCCGGTTTTGCCCGAAACAGGATGATTTCCTGACCAGGTAGTTTTTATCCAATCACCGGCTTCGTTATAAAGCCTGATCTGAATGCCGTTCAAACCTGTTTCGCTTTCCTCCTGGATCCCGTTTTTGTTCACATCCAACCAGACTCTGTCACCTAATTGTGCTTCTACCTTTATAAGGCCAAGATCAATATCATTCCGTACTACACCAGCTTCAATTTCCAACAAATCAGTTGTCCCAAAACCATTTTGATGGGTAAAATCAGAATTCAATTCTACATCGCTTAGGATATTTGTCGCGGGCAAATAACCCTGAGGTATTTCTGCCTTAATAAAATAAGTTCCCGGAGTAATGTCATTAAACTGATAATATCCTTTTTTCTGATTGATTACATTGAGCTGACTATCAGTCGTTCTGACCAGTTCACCGGATTCATCATATAATTGCAATCCAATGCTGTCCAATCCGGGTTCATCTTCATCCTGCAATCCATTTTCATTCTGGTCCAGCCAGATAAAATCGCCGATAGAAGAAGTTTTGTAAGCCAGGCCAAAATCGATATCTGACAATGTTTGTCCGGGATCAAGATTGAATACTGCAGTTATTCCTTCAGAATCTGCATCAGAATCCATTGCCTGATCACCCAAACCGTAGGGACTGAGTTGCATAATGGTCGGTACCGTGATTCCGATCTTGTACGAACCGGGATCCAGCGATTCAAAACGGTAGTATCCATGCCGGCCAGTCAACTGATTAAACCTGCTCAACTCGGTTCTGAGGGTATTTCCCTGTTCATCCTGCAGCGTAAGTAACATTCCGTTAAAACCTGTTTCGTCAGCATCCTGAATTCCGTTGCGGTTGGTATCCAGCCAGACAAAATCACCCACGGAAGCAGGTTTCTGGATCAACCCGAGATCCATGTTGTCAATTACATCTCCATAATTTACAGTGATCATTTCCGTGGTTCCAAACCCGTTTCCATTGGTTAATTTGGAATTAAAGTTTTCATTATTTGCAATATAGACGGTTGGTTCATATGAAGTAGGGAAGCCAAGCTTCAGGTAATATTGGCCTGGTATGATCTGGTCAAATTGGTAAAAGCCGGAATTGCCGGTTGCATCATCGATTTGACTTATAGTGCTGGCCACCAGGAAGTTTGAGGCATCAAACAGTTCGACCACCAGATCATTGAGACCGTTCTCTTCAGCATCCTGATAACCGTTTCTATTCTGATCGAACCATATATAATCACCCACAACTCCGTTTCTGACTATGACTCCACCAGCAATGTCTGTCTTTATGGTTCCGCCAGCCAAATAAAAATTGGAAGTCCTGAAAGTTCCGTTTTCCTCAAAAAGATCTGAATCCAATGCGGGGTTACCTGCTGAAAAAACAGTTTGCCGGTACTTTTGTGGCAAATCAAACACCAAATAATATTCTCCGGGAATGATTTGACTGAAGATGGCTTTGCCGGAAAGTTCTCCATCATTGATGGTAAATTGTTCAGTTAGCTGCTCTCCTTCTTTATTGAGCAATTTAACCATGACATTGCCCAATCCGCTCTCTTCAGGATCCTGCATTCCGTTTTCATTTTCATCCAGCCAAAGGTAAGTTTCAATTCCGCTGAAATTGTAAATCAATCCGGCATCTACATCGCTTATGTAGCTATCGTGCCACAACTCGATCAATCTGGTTGTCCCAATGCCAAAACTGTGATCCACATCAGAATTCAGATCGTTTGGATCAGGATTTGAAATGGTAAATAACCATAGATCCTCTGGCAAAAACTTGATGTAATAAAGACCACTACTGAGTTCATTAAAATAGTAGTTGCCTTCGGTATCTGTTATTTGCTCCGCTATTTCATCACCATTTTGCCTGAACAACTTTATGCTGATCCCCGGGATCTTTGGTTCATTTTCGTTTTGCTGACCATCTCCGTTTTGATCATGCCATACCATGCCACTGATGGAATTTTCTTTCAGAATCAAGCCTCCATCAATGGAAGTTAATTCAGTTCCTGGATTTAAATTGAGCCAGTCAGTCCGGATGTTATCTTCAAACTTATCGAAGTCAGAGTCCAGGTCAGGTAAATTTCCTGATTGGTAAAGCGTTGGTAAATAATTCTGGTAGCCCGAAATCATTTGAATCTGGTATATACCAGGAAGTATTTTGTCAAAAACATAAGATCCCAGTCCGTTTTGTGTGTCTGAACCTAAAGTATGTGTTTGACCCAAAACCTGATCATTTTGGTCAATCAATTGCAATTGGACACCAGAAATGCCTCTTTCTTCTGCATCCTGAAGACCGTTTTCATTGTTATCGCCCCAGATCCGTCCAGAGATGGTTGAATAATTATATTCCAACCCAATATCCTGATCAGTTTTATTTTCGTCTGGCAGTAAATGAAAAACATCACTGGTAAAAGTTCCGTTTTGTCCCGTAATAACTGATTCAGATCCGGGAAAATCTGTTTTGGATAAACCCGGAATGTATAATGACGGTATATCTGCCTTGATATGGTATTTTCCGGGGACCAGCTGCTCAAAATGGTAGTATCCGGTTTCTCCATCCGCTATGTTAGCAGCTGTTGTAACGGTTTGGATGAGTTCTTTTGCGTCATTATAGAGGTGGACAATGATCCCGTCAACGCCAGACTCCTGGATATCCTGTGTGCCGTTTCCGTTTTCATCCAGCCATACTCTGTCACCAATGGAACCTTTTTTGTACACAAATCCTGCATTGAGGTGTATCAGTTGGGTACCGCTTAAAATTTCAAATGGAGTAGTGAAATATCCGGTATCAGTTGTGGAAAAATATGAGTTTAGTGTCGGATCGGCAGATGTATGATGAATTGTTCCGATGTAAATTTCCTGATCTCTGATCTTAAGGAAATAAGATCCGGGGTAGATCTTTTCAAATTCAAACCTGCCATTTTCATCAGAAATTGTTTCAAAAATAACTGTAGAACCAGGAAGTTCAAAGAGACTGATCTCTATTCCTGGAATGCCAGGTTCTGATTGATCGATCACACCGTTTTCATTATGGTCCAACCAAATGTTACCGGCAACTTTACCAAAATAAAGAATACCGGTTCCAATATTTGTAATTTCATGATCCTGGGTCAATTGAATTATCTGGCTACAGCTTGTATTATCGGTTTCTTCTGCTCCTGCCAAAAAGGTGGAATTAAAAGGCAAGCGCGCACCATCAGGTCTATTAAAACAACAGTGATAAGAACCAGGCTTCAGACCAGTAAATTCATAGTGACCGTCTTCGTCGGTCATTATTTGGGCAACAGGCAACTCATTTTCATACAATGTCAATTCAATTCCGTTTAATCCTTGTTCCTCAGGTGATTTTTGAGCGTCTCCATTTGAGTCTAGCCATAAAAATCCGGAAATTTTTGAAGGTATGATCAATCCAATATCGACATGGTCTATCTGATCAAATTTTTTAAGGGTAAAAACATTGGTACGGTAAATTTCGCCTTGCTGAAACAGATGATTGTCCAGGGTTGTATCCGGAGAAACATGATTGAAGGTAGGAATGTACTGATTGTCCGCTTTCCATCGCAGGTAGAAACTTCCGCCTTTTGCAAGGTCGAAAAAACATAAGCCGGTATCATCAGAAATGACAGTCTTGACCAATGTTCCACTACTGTTAAGCAGATCAACAGTTTGATCTTTTATGCCGGGTTCATTTTCATTCTGTGATCCATCAGCATTCAGATCATGCCAGACAGAAACACTGATGGTAGTCGGTGGTTGCCTGGTATAGAGAAAATCCCTGCAAAGGGTCTGAATGTTGCCGTTGGGATACTCGATGTGAACACAAAGCTGCTTGATCCCGAATGAATCGCTGTTCATGGCAAAATTGATCATCGATCCGAACCTGAATTCATTATATACCGAGCCTCCTTCAGGCAGGACCCACTCGTATTTATATTTGGACGCGAGGCTGTCGATAAAGCTTATATTGAGGAAAGTCTTGCCGATTTGGTCTTCCATCAGGGTATAAAGTGGCAGGTAAATAATTTCAATATTGATCTGGTCTATATTTAACAGAAGATTTTCAGTTCCGGGATTCATCAATTGCAACCTGGCTTTCCATTTGTTTGAATTGATTGAATCCGGGTTCAGATCACTGATCCAATCGGTTTGGTTAGGTGAGTAATACCAGGATCCGGAGCTGCCATCTGCAGGCCAGGCAATTCCCTGACCGTTTTTATGGGTGAATTCTGTTCCGAAGTTGTCATGATTGTCATCAGAAAGGCCCAGAGAAACCAAAGCAGGTTTGTTATTTCCTGTCATATTGCCTTGGAAGTGTATTCTGATTTGCTGTATTGTCGATCCCTGAGGTATTTTGAAATTGAATCCTTCAACAAACAATGTGCTCGAAATTTCACCAGGTTCCAGTTGAATACTACAAAACTTATTGTCAGCAACAAACAGATTAGCAGTGGTGTCCCAGGATTGCTCATTTTGCAGGGAATTTATCTGAAATGAATGTTGTACAGGTTTTACAGACGAACTTGCAGTCGGTTCAGGATCAACATGGATCATATCCGGTAAAATACTTTGTGACCTGTTGATCTGCAAAACTGTTTTTGCAAAGGAAATGTGAGGTAAAAATGTTGTTATCAGGATGAAAATCATCAAGATTGGTGTAAAAAATCTGCTGTTGCAAGGAGGTTTGTTTTGCATCCCGAAAAATATATAATTGTTGCCACAATGTTTTAAAGGGAAACAAATATAATCTTACAAAACCAATTAATCAAGCATTTTTGATTGTGTAAGTGGATAAAAATTAATAATTTATCTAATGAAAATTTTGATATTTTTACTTTTTATTTATTTGTTATACATAGTTTTTTAAGAATCACACAGCTTAACTTAACATATATTAAATTGATTTAATAAACTCCTTTGAGGATTATTTTTACAGAAATCTGGATATTTTTGGAAATAATTATAATTCCAGCGCTCCGCTTGTTTGAAATGAAGTCCATTTGTTAACGCATCAGAAAAGAAGGCAGACATGCCAACTCCTGAGTCATTCCGAATTCCAACTTTTTACCTGATATAAACCTGATTCACATGCTGACAATAAATTTTATGCCTAATTTTGTCTTATTATTATATCATGACAGATTTGTGGTTGATATGCAAAAAGGAATAAAAAATAGTTGGTATTTCACATTGCTCACGATAGGATGTATGTTCAATCTGACTTTAGTCTCAGCTCAGACTACGACTGTATATTATACAATTTCCAACGCTGATTTTGCAAATCCTGAAAGAGGATTTTGCAGATATACAGATACTTATGCATCAGACTATTCGCTTTTTGATTCAACAACCCTAGCCAATTTCAGGACACTGCACCAGCCATATTCAGCCAATTATTCAGTTTATTCAACTTTAGTGTTCAGATATTTTGTTCTTGATACATTTAAAGATAGTCCCATATCTGCCAGCTTTCTTCAAAATTTGCAGACTGATTTCAATACGGTAAGGAAAGCAGGAGTCAAATTGATCATAAGATTCAGTTACGTCAATACACCCAACACGGGCAACTGTGGAAACTGGATTTGTCCGCCTTTCGGGGACGCACCCAAAAATATCGTATTACAACATATAACACAACTGAAACCATATTTTCAAGCGAATGCTGATGTGATAGCAGCTGTTCAAATGGGTTTTATCGGAGTTTGGGGAGAACAATGTTATACAGATTTTTTTGGAGACCTGTCAGCACCTCCCTATACTTTAAATGAAACAAACTGGACTGACAGAGCTGAAGTTCTGGATTCAATTTTGTCAGCCGTCCCGGTTGATTTGTTTGTTCAGGTAAGGTGCCCGCAGATGAAACAAAAAGATATATATGGCGCCAATGCACCCACAAATTCGGCAGCATTATTATTAAATGAAGCATTTCTGGGCGCCAATAAAGCCAGGATTGGATTCCATAACGATTGTTTATTGGCTGACTATAACGATTATGGCACTTATAATGATTTCAGCATTGGAAATGCAGACACTTTAAATTTAAAATTTTATAAAGCTGATGATTCAAAATATGTGATCGTAGGAGGTGAGACCTGCGATTCCACTGGATTATGGAGTTTATGCGATAGTCAGGGTGGTTTTGCGGTCCATGAAATGAACCGGATGCATTATACATATCTGAATGCCGATTATAACAATTTCAAGGTTAATAATCATTGGACCAATGTTTGTATGGATGAAATCAAAAAGCGATTGGGATACAGACTATATCTGGTTTCGGGTCAATATAGCAACGCTGCAGCACACGGCGATCATTTGAGCTATTCCTTAAATATCATCAATGAAGGTTTTTCAAGTCCGGTTAACAAAAGGAATTTAAAACTCATTCTGAAAAATGTGGCAACTGATGAGACATGGGAAGCAAACCTGGATCATGACATACGTTATTTATTTCAGGGAAGTCACAACCTAACGGGCCAGATTTGTATTCCTGCATGCATGCCAGCAGGCCAATATTCCTTACACCTGAAGTTAAGCGATCCGGCTATAACTTTGGAAGACAGACCTGAATATTCTATCAGACTTGCCAATACCGATATCTGGGATTCAACTTTTGGATATAATAATCTAGGTCATCATATCAATATCACGGCATCCAATAATGTTTGTTCAAATGATGCAGAATTTGTTTCCATAAATAAATGGAAGGGACCGGATAATGCTATGTGGAATGCTTCTCACATGTATTGGTCCCAGGAAAGAATACCAACGGAATGCGATGAAGTTTATGTTCAGGATGGCAAAACAGTCATCATTCCTTCAGGGTATCAAGCCACTGCAAAAAAAATTACGCTGATAAATAATTCATTTATTCGAATTTTGGATGATGGGCAGCTCAAAGTTTTGAATCAACAGGATTCAGATTAAACAACTTCACATCCAAATCATTTTTTATATTTCACCCTAAATCATTACTTCAGGAACAAATTTTGTAAGATCAGACCTTTTTTGTTGTTGAAATTCCAGGTTCAATTGCTCAAATTGACTGAAAAAATCTCAAACAGAATCTTAGACTGCTTTACTTCGCGGCTAATACTAACGATAATTTGAAGTATGTGATAGATATTTTACCGATTATTAGTATTTTTGAGATTTGATTGACTGTTTTGGTCAATTATCATTTTACAAAGTGTAATCAATCATGGATAAGATAAAAGTCGGGATTTCAATAGGGGATCTGAATGGAATAGGACCTGAATTGATCATAAAGACATTGGAGCATCAGGGTATTCTTAAAAGTTGCATACCAGTTATTTATGCTAGTGCCAAAGTGATTTCATATCACCGTAATGTAGCAAAATCAGAATTTTTTTCATTCAAATCTGTCAATGATGCCCACAATCTCATTGAGAATCAAGTCAATCTTATCAATTGCTGGCAGGAAAATGTGACCATTAATCTTGGAATGATCACATCTGACGGTGGAAAATATGCCCATATCTCCTTAGACAGGGCTGTTCAAGATCTCAAAGCCGGATTAATAGATGCTTTGGTCACCAGTCCGATCAACAAAAAAGCCATGAATATGGCTAATTTTCCTCATAAAGGTCATACGGATTATCTTGGAAGTGAATTCAGTGATCATACGCCTTTGATGCTGATGGTCAGTGAAGATTTAAGGGTTGCAGTTTTGTCACACCATATTCCTTTGAAAGATGTTGCTCAGCAAGTTACCAGGGAAAGTATTTCTCGTACTCTGGAAATTCTGCAAAAAGCTTTGATCCAGGATTTTGATATTGAAAAACCGGTGATTGCGGTTTTGGGTCTCAACCCGCATGCAAGTGATGAAGGGGTGATTGGTGATGAGGAAGAGTTGATCATCAGACCTGCCATCATCGAAGCAAAGAAAAATGGTATATTGGTTTCCGGGCCTTATCCTCCGGATGGATTCTGGGGTTCAGGAAAATGGAACAAATTTGATGCCATTCTGTGCATGTATCATGATCAGGGCTTGATTCCATTCAAGATGCATAGTTTTGGACATGGAGTGAATGTGACCGTAGGACTTCCGTTTGTGAGAACTTCTCCTGATCACGGAACTGCCTATGATATTGTCGGTACCAATACCGCCAATGAGAGCTCATTCAGAACTGCCTTGCACCTGGCCATAGATATGGCTTTGAACAGAAAAGAGTATGTTGAAATGAGGAAAAATAAGCTGGAAAAAATTGCAAAGCCCTCAGAAGAAGTAGTCGAGTAGGTATCCAAGTATTATACTCAGAATTGCTAAATTTCGGCTCTATCCGAACATTCTCACGAGATTGGTTTAAGCACTACTAATCCCTAACGGCTTTGCATAAGCGACGTTCTCAGTTCATCGCGATTCAAAGGTAGGTCAATTTAATAAAACTACAAAGAAAAAACTAAAAATACCTTCAAACTACCCTATAAACGCAAAAATGTACGATTTAGTTTCATCGGAGAGTTTTATTGCCAAATTCATAGAAAATCTGGTATGAATTACTTCAAAAAGAGTAAAATAATATTTTGGTCGCTTTAGGAATTTTTTTATTTGATCGCAGTTAAATGAGCTTTAAATTTATATTAAAGCCACTTTCTTACATCAGGATCAATTTTTGAAATATTGAGCCGCTTTTATTTTTTGTGTGAAAAAAATAGATGCCTGGTGGAAGTTCAGGGATCAATATCTTTTGATTTTCCTGTTCCGTCTGACCGGAAAACACGATGTATTGTGCATGATCAAGTATGAAAAATTCTGTTCCGGGTTCAAGCCCCTGAGTAAAAATAAAGTGATCGGCAGGATTCGGATAGATCTTGACCGATGATGATGTGTTCTGTTCCACAACGGCAGAAGGAACATGTACAGGTCCTATATATTTTGAAGCGACTACCAGATTGTCATACATTATATAGCTGGAAGGCGCTTCCGGATCATCATGATAAAACTGGATCCAGATATAGTTGAATAACTGTTCGGCTTGTGTTCTCCATTGAAACCCTTCAAAAGCTTCCTGCCCAGGATCGATAAAGAAATTTCCCCAGACCCAGCTACCGTTTGGAAAACCATTTCCCCAATGTCCTGTTTCCACGCCATTGATCCAGGTTTTTAGTTCTCCGTTTTTTTCTGTCACAGGATCATTGAGTTTGATCATGATCTCTACGCAGGTCCACTCATCCAATAATGTTACAGGTGGTGGATTGTAATTTCCGCATTGCATAAAATTTCCCCAGCATGCTTCATCGGGGAATGATCTCATTTCGCCCCAATAGATATAAGGTGCTATATGGGTAAATGGATGGATCCAATTACTATCCATGATTTCGTAAGCGATGGAGAACCTTGTGTCTCCAAGTCCGCAGATACCTGCTCTGGGATAAGGCCAATCCAAAGGAGGAATATAACCACCTATCCAAACGCCTTCATGGTGAAAAAAATTTACGGAAGTGGCAGGATATTTGACATAATACCTCACATATATCTCATTATCAAACCCTTCCTGGAAGTGCTTATATAGATATCCGCCTGAATTAACTCCCTGGATGCTGTGGACCTTCAGGGATTTACCTCCATTCAACCCATCAGGACAATCTGTTTCAAGACTCATTCCGTCTCCATTTACAACAGTCGAATATCTGGATAAAATGTTTTCTAAACCGTCATCAAATTTTTCAACAAAATATACATTGGTATCATATTCAATCCCTGAATCATAAGGATAAGCTTTCGAGAGCTGGGCAATGACTTTTCCATAAGATACCAGACAAATCATTAGAATGAAACTACGGAAATATAGGCTGTATTTCATATCTGTTCAATTGGTTGATTTGAATGGCCCATTTACTAAAAACCAGGAATCAGATTGAAACCAAACACAAATTTTGAGTCTTTTTGCAATGGCCAGGCAACATAAGGTTCAACCACTAATGCGCCCATGAGATTTAACCTTACAGCCAGGCCGGTACTCATCACCAGCGCTGGTTTAAGATACTCCGTGACGGCAACTCCATTTTGGTATCCGGTTACGACCAGTTCTCCATAACGCAGATGTGAATATTCATCAAATGCCACACCGGCATCAAAAAATAAGGCGATATCACTGAAAACGAATTTGGATGTGACCACTGACAATCTACGCATGCCGGAGAATGGGAATCTCAATTCAAAATTACCCATGAACATTTTTGATCCAAGCATTTGTTCAAAATAAATTCCATTTTGTTCAGCGACATCGATATTGAAAAAAGGTGAATAATACCCTCTTACCAAACCCATTTGGGCTATATAAAGCGGATAAACGGAATGTGCGTCCTGATTGAACCGGTTATATAACATACCTCTGAAAGCCAATGAAATGGGTTTCATCCAATGGTAATAGCGAAAATCAGCCAGCAAAGCTGTGTATTTGTCTGTCCCAAAATATTGTTCTGCACTGATCCGGTATCTGTAACCCTTTAATGGTGAAGTAAATCCATTGTAGGAATTGTCACCCACCAAAGCGACATTTACACCGGAACTGAATCCTTTGATAAGGGAAAAGTAATCGCTGAAAATCAGTGTATCAGCCAAGGGCTCACGGAATTTTTCCTGGCCGTAATATATATAATTGAAGGCATCGTAATACTCGTTGATCACATCATACCTGAAGCTCCTGAATCCGCCGGAAATGCCGCCTTCCAACCTAAGCGTGGGAGAAAACGGGTAGTGTGCGAACAAATTGACAGACTCATTGAAAACCCTGATAAGATGGGTCGCAACCTTGTTGGTCAGAATCGTACCATTCTCAAGTTCAAGCGGAAAATTATAATAAACTTCGCTGTACCCGGTACTGTAAGGAATATGAGAAATCCCTGCTCCCCAGGCAAATCGTTTTTGCCTGTTGAGGTATGTCAACTGACCCCCAAAATCATAAATATCTCCGTTCAGTGCGATTTGAGTGTAAAGTTGATGATTGCCCAACATATCGCCGAAAAGCAATTCGACACCACCCATCATACCTGTATAATTTCCAATGGTTGTATTGCCAACACCTACTCCGGCACTGCCACCGACGTAATCCAGTTTGAATTTTGGGCGGTATTTATTGTCTTTAAATTCAGTCGGATCGGTTTTGGCGATCAAATCCTGGTTGGACATATTCACATTGACCACATCCAAATCAGGATTCAGATTGACAGGAAGGATAGCTGCTGTAAAATCAGTTACAGCCGGATCAACCGTAATGCTGTCCAATGATTCAATTCCTGTCCTGTATATGTTATACTCTTTGGAATAATAATGTGTATAGTATAACTGGTTGTTTGACCATGCGATGCTGATGGCCGGGCTGTAACTGGTAATCCCGCTGATACCGGTCAGAAAGTTGGTTTTTTGATAAACTTCACCAGTCTTGACATTATATGAGTAGAGATTCCTGAAACCATCCCGGTCAGAGAGGAAATACAGATTGTTTTCAGAATCAAAAACAGGATTCAGATTATCTGCTCCCGGGAAAACATTCAGGTAAGAGACAGATTTGGTTTCCATGTCCATCACGGCAAGATTAAAAGTCCATTTTCCGTTTTTCCTTCCAAGTATCATGCTGTTTTTATCAGAACTAAAAACCAGTTTGTTTCCATCAGGGGAAAAAGAAGCATGGATTTCAGAATACATATCATCTGTCAGTTTTTCCAGTTTTTTCCCCTTGAAAGTATAGGCGTACAGATCTGTTTGTCCGTTTTCAAGTCCGGTAAGTACCAGATATTTACCATCGGGTGACCAAACAGGGTTGGTAAATGCATGTAAATTTTTGAATTCGATGGTTTCACTTGTTTTTTCACTCTCAATATCCTTTATTACCAGGATGTTTTTGCCATCCCTGAAGGCTACGAATGCAAATTTTTTACTGTTGGGCGACCAGGTACCGGAAGATTCCATAAAATTATAATTTTCGATATCCCGGTCTTTTAGCTGGCTGGAAAGTTTTTTGATGATCTTTCCGGTTCTGGTATCCGCCAAATAAAGATCAGTTGTAAATAATTCTTTTTCGGAGAAAAACGCCAGATAACGACCATTGGGGCTAACGGCGGGAGAAATGTTTGTTTCACCTGCATTTTCAGAACTGATTATTTTTTTTCCAATGGTTTTCTCTTTTTTTCCCTCCACATAAGGTGCATAATGAGACTTGATAGTTTCTACCCATTTTTTGCTCAACTCTCTGTATTCGATGCCTGTCGTCATGTAAATACCGGTCTCAATACCATAAATAGCCGTATTTCTGAAAAGTGGTTCAATGACCTGATCACCAAAATTCCCAGTCATAAATGATAGAAAAACGTGACCATAACGATATGGAAAGTACGTAAAATCGTTGAGTTTGTTGAAAGTTGGCACATCATCATTCAGAACTGCATCTCTCATCCACATTGCTGTAAATGGATCTACTCTTCCTATGGACAGATATTCAGCCATTCCTTCCACCAACCAAAGAGGAAGGTTGCCAAGAGACTGAACGCTGGTTGAATCGCTTTGGGAGATCAGATTGAATTGAAAAGCATGGACCAACTCGTGTCCGATCACGTGATGAGTTTGCTGATTGGTGAATGAAAGAGGTATGACCACCCTGTTTTTGAACAATTCCGTGACACCTCCGGTACCGACGCCTATGGAGCCGGAAACTGTATTGGTTTGCTGAAAATCAGCGTGATTATTATAAAGGATAAAAGGGTTTTTTTGATAAAAACTATCTGAGAAGACTGCATGATGCAATTGGAACCAAAGTTCCAATTGTTGTGCGATGCTTTCCACCCTGTTTTTATTATCCAGATAGTGGTAAATTTCAAAATTGGGTGTTTCTTTTACTTTGAAATTAAATTCCTCGTATCTCATCTTATTTTTCCCAAAACTCTGACCATTTACCGTAGGGTTTAAGCTTATGAAGCAGAGCACAACAATTGATAAGGATATGATTTTTTGCATTTCTATTGTTTTTTTAACAATTAATTTCAACCGATTTACAAGATTCGCAATGATTTTTTGGAACTTGTGGTGTTGATTTGTCACCCATCTGATATTTAACACTTTGAAGTTGTTTAAAAATTATTTTCAGCAATCAACATATTTTTAAACAACCTTACCTGGACGAGCCAGAACCAAAGAAGAAATTGATTTAAGAACCCCAAGCCGCTTCGCTACGGGGGTTCGACCCCGTTGGATTAACATCCTACGGGGTAAATATTCAATATGGCATTTTTTATAAGATCAAAATTCCTTATAGTTCTGCCAAAAAACACACGCGAATTCAATTTTTAAGACACTAAATATGTATCACATCTTCCAAAAAACATTTGTTTACTACACTATAACATAAAAATAAATAAAATTATTTATGTCGAATGTCAGGATTTATGTTATAAAAAAGTTAAACCCGGATTTTATAAAAACTGAGTAATCAGTTTTTGTTCCAGTGTATGAGGAAAAAATGCTTTTTCCAAAATGAATCTGGTCAATTACAATAAAGTTCCCCCAAAAAACTGATTTTCTGGTCTTATCGTCTAAACCAAATATTTGAAGTTCCAAAGTGTGCAGTTTTTGATTTCAGAATAATCCATCAACTAAACAAGCACAAAGCTTATAAGTTTTTTATGATGCCCACTATCCGCACTTTGATACACAATAGTGTTTATTCTCCGTTTTCTTCAAATTCCTCATCAAATTCATCGTACTGAATTTTCTGCTGCATGCTTTCCCTGCGTTCTTCTGAAGGAGTAATCCGTTTGTATTTGGCGCAATCCAGCAATTCCCTATATGACGGGTCTGCAGGCACTTCAAAATCTTTACGGTAATTCAGTTTGATCAAAGGATCTTTTTCTATGGCCAGTAAGAAATTTTGGGCAACAGGTCTAGCCAGGGTGAATCCCTGACCGTCATCCAGGGTAAAGAATCTAACCCATTTTTCGTCACCTCCAACCCATGTGCTCACAACTAAATTGGGTGTAATGCCAATGAACCAGGCATCATTGTAATCGTTGGTGGTTCCGGTCTTGCCGCCAACCCTGCTTTTTACCCCACCCAGAGAAAATTTGCCGGCAACATTATTTTTAAGCATATCCACCATCACAAAATTGTGGACAGGGTTAAGCGCCTTGTTTTGTTTTGGCATACTGGTGTAGATGACTTTACCATTTTTATCCTCAATATGAGTGACAAAAACAGGTTCGGTGTATTCGCCATTGTTGGCAAAAGTTCCGTATAGCCCGGTCATGTCGAAAACGGAAATGTCAGCAGCTCCAAGGCTGATGGCAGGATATTCAGGTAATAACAAATTACCTCCGGGGACACGTTTGTCAACAGGAATGCCCATGGCTTTTGCCATATCCCGGATCACCTGAACGTTGCCAAGCTCTTTAACCAACCTGACTGTAATTGAATTTTTGGAATAGAGTAAACCATGGTACAGGTTGTATTTATTTTGAGTAAATCTATTGTCGGCATTTGCAGGCGACCATTCTTTGTCTATATTAAAACTGCTTTCGCCTGGTGAAATAGTATATTGAATATCCTCGAACTCCATACAGGGGGACATACCCTGAACAGCGATGGCTGTAGCATAAACAACTGGTTTGAAAGTAGAACCAACCTGCCTGAGGCTGTTGATGTGGTCAAATTTAAAATATTTAAAACCTACTCCACCCACCCATGCTTTGATATGACCAGTTCCGGATTCCATGACCAACATACCCGTTTGCAAATGTCGCATATGATACAACACCGAATCCCGGGGTGTCATAGTACTGTCTTTTTCCAGGGATTGGTTGTATGTAAAAACTTTCATTTTTACTGGTGTATCAAATGCTTTTTTTATTTTTTGGTCAAATGCTTTTTTTGCTTTGATCAATGTATTCCAATATTTGCCGGACATCAGATCCCGACATTTGGGGATACTTGCTTTTTGGATGATCCCTGCTTTTCGCAATGCATTCAAATCCGTATTTCCCTTTTCTACTTCGATGAGTTGATCGATGATTTTTTCATTGAGCACAAGTCCACCAAACTGCAATTCAACTTGCTCCAGAAACGGACTCAGGATCTTTTGTTTAATCTTTTGATATCTGTCAGAATTAATGATGTGATTGTCAACGCTTTCGATACGAATCTGTTTTTGATAATCATCTGCTTCAAAAATAAATGGATTCATTCCCCTCCAAACTCTCCAATATCTGCGCTGGTTTTTTTTCATCTGATCAAACACAGCTGCCTCCGCGTGTTTTTGGTAGTTAAGATCGATGGTGGTAAATATTTTTAAGCCATCAGTATATATATTATAGGCTGAGCCGTCCGGTTTTCTGATATTTTTCTCTTCAAGGGTTTTGGTCAGCCATTTGGTCAGTTCAGCCCTGAAATAAGGCGCCGGTCCACTATCATGTGATTCCATGCTGAAGGCTGTGATATCGATATCTTTATTTTTGAGTGTATCATAAACGGCAATGGGCAATCTTCTGTATTCAACCAATTGCCAGAGAACAACATTTCTTCTTTCTTTGGCTTTGACAGGAAATCTGACCGGATTGTAAAGAGACGGATTTTTGAGCATTCCGATCAGGGTAGCCGCTTCAGAATAATCCAGATCACGCTGGTCTTTTCCAAAATATGTATTGGAAGCAGCCTGAATGCCATGAGCTCCATAGATGAATTCAAATTTATTGAGATACATGGCGAGGATCTCTTCTTTGGTATAGCTCTTTTCAAGTCTGACTGCGGTGATCCATTCCTTGAACTTGATCCGGATGAGCATCAATGATTTGGTTAAACGCGATTTCCCTTTAAAGGACGGGCGATCAAACAGGAGTTTAGCCAATTGCTGAGTGATGGTACTTCCCCCTCCTGAACTTTCCTTTTGCATTATCAGGGTTTTAAAAATCACTCTGATTGTGGCCCGGAGATCTATGCCGGGGTGTAATAGAAAACGTACATCTTCGGCAGCCAGTACTGATTCAATGATTTTCGGCGAAATGGAATCATAAGGAACTGTTACCCTGTTCTCAACATAATATCTGCCAAAGGGAACCTCATTTGCATCATAAACAACACTGGCCAGATTGTATTTCGGGTTTTCAAGTTGGTCGAAAGTAGGCAATTTGGAGTTGGACAGGTAAATGAATCCCAAAAATGTGATCAGCACCAAAAATATAGCCCCTGCCCAGAAGCCTTTGATGATTTTTTTTTGCCAGGGATTGAGGTCATCGAACAAATGCAGCAAAAAGTGCTTAACTTTTTTTGCCCAATCAGCTATGTTAAACAGCAAATCAGATAACCGGATTGGTTTCCTCATATCTTCATTTTTATTTTGCTGTTCCATGCACTCATTAATTGGTTTAACCTTGCAAATGTAAAAACCAAAACTACATTTATGAATCTAACAGCCATAAAAGAGAAAAAACAGGATATTTTTTAAAGGTTTTATGCTCAATAATGATACAAATCTAAAGGATTTTATAAAATTCTAAAGCCCTTGAAAATATAAAAGCTTGCTATTTCAGTGGTCATTGAGAATATTATTTTTAATTGGATGTAAATTTCTGTTGCTTAAACACCAGGGAGAAAAATAGGTTACATGCCAAAAGCTGTACTTAAAATGTCAGGGTCAATAATCGCTGTAAAATATCAATAATTTCATCATTTCCTGAGCTGATTTTTGTGCTTTTTCCCGGATAAATGGCCTGGGTGTTTCATCACCAACTTCGAAAATGATACTTTCAGCCTTGAATTGTTTGTGAAACCAACCCTTTGCATAAGGTTGTGAGAATCCATAAGCTTCCTCATGCGGCGTATGGTCCGGCATAGCCTGATCCAGGGCATAAAGCCAGAAGTTCTTAAAACCGGGTACAACAGACACAATTGAATCCACATGGGTGTACATCACATCTTTCTGTGTGGAATGAAAATCCATGCATAAAACTACTTTGTTCTTTTTGGTTTTTTGTTCACGTACCATAAAATCAGCAAGCTGTTTTACCTCTTTTTGCCTGTATTCTGCCCAGTCTCTGTTGAGATCCACACCATGAGCATTATGTCGCCAATGACCCATATCCACACCGTCAGGATTGATCATGGGGAAAACCAGGATCCTGAATTTTTTCCTGAAAGCATTGGCTAAAACGTTGTTTTCCAAAATAGTTTCAAGGTATGCCTGCATGGCAAAATGGCCGCTTAATTCAGGTGGATGCGCTCTGCCCATGATAATGAGCAAAGGTTTTTTGTCGGGTTTATCCTGGAACATATCGAGATAAAAAAGGTTCCTTCCTCCGACGCTTGTCCCATAAGAACCCAATTCAATATCTTTCCTTTCTGCCAGTTTACTGCAGTAATCAAAAACATCTGAAGATGTGATCAATTCCTGACCTGAAAGGTAAACCGGTCTCGAATCCAGGTGAAATGGGAAAATAACTTCTTTCTCGCTCAGATATTTGATGGACAATGTATCCACCGGAATCCAGCTGATCTTGTCATAACTGTATTTTGGAATATACCTGTGAGCTCCATCCTTGTATTCCAGCACGATTTGGATATCTGCCGGAGTTTCAGATTTCATGCGAAAGGCAAACCATGCACTGTTATTTACAGGAATATTTTCTGGAGAAATGATGGCTTTGAATGTCGATTCATCCTGTTGGATCATACCATTCAGTCTGGCTCCGTCGAACAAGTTGTCAAAAGAAAACTGATCAAAGCGATATATTTTTTTCTCCTGCAATTCAATTTTCTTATCAGAAGTATCTTCTGGTTGAGGATATTCAAATGGTTTTAACTTATAACTGCAGCATGAGTTGATCAGCATAAAACCAATGAAAAGTAAGAAGCTTGATTTATATAAAGTCATTTTTTTCATTTTTGACTGGATTTTTGTTTTATTATATAATTCCGGGCCCAAAGCACCCAACATTTTCGTGAAAATTGTTGATTTTTGAAAATGGACATTTCCATTTATCCGGTTGTATTAACAGGATTTACATCCATTTTCTCTTGTCAGATTCAATTTTAAACAGTACAAAGTTGCAAATATCCTTCGCCAGATCCAAATGAACATATGGAATGTTAATATTTCCTGATGCTGTATATATTGTAATGGTAGCAAGTTGGTGTTTTCGTTGATAAATGCTTTGTCGGAGTGCCATACTTTGGATTTTGTAGAGGCGCAAGGCTTTGAAATAATTCCCAAAAATTCCGTTTCTGATATATATGAGTTCATGATTGATGGCGAAATTCCATTTTTTATGATTCACTCTGAAGGCGAGGTACACCAAAAGTGGCCATAGTGCAGTCAGCAGGCTATAGATTTTGAAATCTGTAAAAAGCATCAACGAGCCAAGGATGATGGCAGGTAATATGCCGAAGTATAATACCCTGACATAGATGTATTTTCCCGATATTTTAAAATTTTTCAGGTCTTTCCATTCTTCAGGGCTGACATAATAAAATTTGATACGTTCAACATTTTTGGAATTACATCCCGGAATGCTGATCGATTTGGTATCGCGGACTTCGGAACTGGAAGCCTGTTTGAGGTATACATCATATAGGCCGAGCAATCGCTTGAGGGGGTTATCAGCCCAGGAAATATATTGGATTTTGTGATCTTTTGCTGAAATTTGTTTTTTTGTGAATAAACCTGATACGATTTTAAAACCATCATTGGTTCTGAATAGTGTAAAATCATAATACCGGATGATGGTTCTGATCAGGGAAAAGGTGAATGATGCCAAAACAGACATCAGCCCCAGAATGATGATGGCTATTTTACCAAAATAAACAACTTCTTCATTGATTTGATCGACCACCTGATCTGTGTCTACGCCGATATCCTCTACCTGATTATATAATGTCATAAAAAATGCCAGAATGATGAGCAGAGATCTGAGGTGATTTTGTGTCGCACCTATCCGGATCAGCTCACTGAAAGAAAGATGCAAAATGGTTTGAAGAGCAAGTTCGGAGCCAGATATTTTTTCAACTCCGGAAGTTTGCGGAAGGGGCAAGATTTTTGATTTTTGTTCCAGCACAACCTGCCGGAGCGCTTCTGCTTTGGCCATGCTGAGCGCAGAAAATGAAAACTCGGTGCCTTTGGAGCCGGCAGTATCCACTTCGAGTTTGGCCACCTGGAGCAACTGATGCAGAATGGATTGTTCGATATTGATGGTTTGGATGCGTTGAAAAGGAATGTTGGTCCGGGACCTTTTAAAAATGCCCTTCACTACCACTAATTCGTCGTTGTCAATATAAAAATAATACCTTAAATAGGAGATCACAGCAAAAACAAAGACCAACACACTGATACCCGCTATGATCCAAAACAACATGTTTTTTAAGTTTTCCCTGCCAACCAGAACAGCGATCAACACCGGCCAAAGTTGCCTTACAAGGATCCTGAAAAAATGATAAGCCAGAAAAACGATTGCTGCGTATGATTGTTTGTTGGGTTGGCTGAAATCAAAATCATTCCTCTTCATCCTGAGCCGTTTTTGAAATGATGAAGGATTTTATCCTTGCGGCATCGCTTGAAAGCAGGCCGGGAAGGGAAAGGTCGCTTTGGCTTCCGCCTGCTGTGAAGATTTTAAGGCTGGACAAATTGTAAAATCTGTCAATAGGCCCGGAAACGATTTCAGCATGTTGTATCCGGTTGAAAGGAACAATGGTGGTGCTTTTGAAAAGCAACCCACGCGTATATATGATGTCTCTCTGTCTGATGGCATAGGATCTGGTGTTAAAAACCTTGCTGCTAAGGCTGAAAAACCAGATGAAGAGGATGATCAGTAATCCTGCAACAGAAAACCTGATTGTAACAGAAATATCTTTCAATAAGATTGCAGCGACCACTATCCCGGTGATAAAAATGAAACTGGTCAGTCCCCGGGTTATAAATATCACTTTGAGGTAATTTGCGGCCAACTTTTCCGCCTGGATATCTGTAATATCAGGCAATCCTTTAACATCAATCTGTTCATTCAAAAACTCCATACAGTTGTATATATCTTTTAATTTTGCAAAAATACGAATTCCGGAGAAGTGACTGTCAATTTGTTTTATAATTTGAACAGTTATATTTTTGCGGTTATAAACCATTTAAATATATTGAGGGCATTCTTATAAAAGCCGGAACAATGTATGGCCGGATCAACAAGTTCACAATTGGCACATGATTTGTTGATTTCTCCCTTCTTAAATTTTTGTAAATCAAGATAAACAAAGTACCTTTGCAAAGTTTTTCGAAAAAGAAAATAAGACTACAGTATAAATAAGTAAAATAATTCAAGAATTATGGCATTAATTGGTAAGATTAGGGACAACAGCTGGATTTTGATTGTACTGATCGCATTGGGCATGGGAGGATTTATTCTCCAGGATATTATATCCAATCAGGGCATGAGATCTGCTGCAGATTTTGAATTGGCTAAGGTCAATGGTAAAAAGATAGATTATAAAGAGTTTCAACATACGGAACAGGTATTATATGCAGGTGCGCCGGATCCGGATCCATATGCACAAAGAGAATATTTGTGGGGTTATTTTAAGGATAAAGCGATTGTAGAATCTGAATCAGAAGCACTCGGAATAGGTGTAAGCACTGAAGAATTGGTAGATCTTCAATTTGGTGAAAATCCCAGCCCGGTGATCATCAGCAGATTCAAAGATGCAAATGGAATGCTTGACAGAGAAAGACTGGAATATTTCCGCTCGCAAATAGAAAACAACACCCTTGAAGACAGGGTTAAAGAATACTGGGCAATCCAGGAAAAAGAGATCATCAAGGAAAAACAACAGACAAAATTGCTTAACTTGTTTGTTAAGGCTGTATATACACCGAAATGGATGGCTGAGGAATTATCCAAAGAAGCTGCTTCTATGGCTGACTTTATATACGTTAAAGTCCCGTTTGAAAAATTGGACGATAAAGATATTAAAGTAACTGACGAGGATATTAAAACATACCTTGACAAAAACAAGAAAAAATATATCAACCTGGAAGAAACCAGAGTGATGAAATATCTTGAATGGGAAGTAATAGCTACTCCGGGCGATTCAATTAAGGCTAAAGATGAAATTCAGAAATTATATGCCGGATTTGAAACTGCTACCAATGACTCATTGTTTGTCATTAATAATTCAGGGAATATTTCACCGGTATATTATAAATCTGAAGATATTCCCGGAGAGCTGAAGGAAAAAGTAGCTCAAATGTTTAAGGGAGAAATATACGGTCCCTATTTTGATGTAGATAAATATACCATCGCCAAACTGGTTGATAAAAAAGTAGTGGCAGACAGTGTAAAAGCCCGTCATATATTAATAGGGGCAAGTCCACAGAATCCTTCTTCATTCTCTACTGCTCAGGCAAAAATTGACAGTATCAAACAAGTACTTGATAAGGGTGGAGATTTTGCTGACCTGGCAGCCAGACATTCTGAAGATTCCGGTTCTGCTCAAAAAGGCGGCGACCTGGGATATTTCGCTCAGGGAACCATGGTCGGACCGTTCAATGACGCTTGTTTCCATGGAGATAAGTCAAGAAAGTATCATGTGGTCAGTTCACAATTTGGAGTTCATTTAATTCAGGTAATGGATCGGAAATTTGTAGATTCCAATCCTAAATATAAATTGGCTTATGTAAGTGTGCCTTTGATACCGTCTCAGGAAACTCAGGATTCAATTTATAATTTTGCATCAGAATTATTGATTGCAAGCAGTGATATGGTAGATCTGGAAGCAAATGCCAAAAAAAATGGAATGGAATTGAAGGAATCCAATCCTATGAAGGAAAGTGATTATTTATTTATGAATTTTGGTTCTTCCCAAACTTCGAGAGATATCATTCGCTGGGCATATCAACCAGGTGTTGATAAAGGTGATATTTCGGATGTGGTTTATATCTATGAAAATCCTGAAAGATACTACAACAGTCATTATGTTTTAGTCGGACTGGACAAAATTTTCCCAAAAGGGCAAAAATCAGTGGAGGATGCCAGGAAGACACTTGAAGTAGCCATTAAAAATGAGCTGAAAGGAAAAAAGATTGCTGCTGCCATTAAAGGAAAAAGTATAGAGGCAGTTGCCAAACAATACAGTGTCACAGTAGATACTACTACGGCCGCTACATTCAGCAATCGTTTTATGCCTAATATTGGTAATGAACCAAAAGTACTTAGTTCAGTTTTCTTTGGTGAGATCAATAAAGCTTCAAAGCCAATAGTGGGCAATTCAGGTGTATTCATTGTTAAACCTTTGGTGATCAAGATGGCGGACAAACCACGTGAGGATATCGATCAGATGAGAATGATGCATAATTCACAGGTTAAAGGTGAAGCAGGGTTCAGGTTTATGGAATCGTTGAGAAACAAAGCCGAAGTAAAAGATAACAGATACAAGTACTATTGATATACTTATATGTTGTCTTTAGAAAGCAACAATTCGCCAGAAAATATTAAAGGAAGCCGGAGTTTTTCCGGCTTTTTGTTTTTGACGACATGGGTTTTAGTAAAAATATTTTTTTAGTTATTCCGTTAGATAATAGTAGAAATCAACAAAACCTTTCTTTTAGCCTTTTATGAATGAAAACTGAAAGTGGTATGAAAAAGATTTTAGTAAGTTTACTGGCACTCCTGATCATCTCTTGCGGAGACCTGAAAAAAACTGAGCAGCTTGACGGGAACGGATACAGGGAAGTTTTTTATCTGGATAAAGATAATGTAAAACAAGGAACCAGTCTCAGAATCAATCCTCAGGGTATGGTCACGGATAGCTGTAACTACCTGGATGGTAAAACACACGGAGTAAGAAAAATTTGGACTGAAAAAGGGGTTTTGGATATTGCCGAAACCTATCAGCATGGTGTTTTACACGGCCCTTATACAACTTATTATCCGGATGGGAAAATAAAAAAAATTCAAGAATTTGTCAATAATCAGATAGAAGGAGAGGCCAGACAGTATTATCCAGATGGCCAACTGAAAGCGGTCGTTCAATTTAAGGGGAATCTGGAAAACGGTCCCTTCAGGGAGTATTTTGAAAACGGACAACTCTCATTCGAAGGATTTTATGAAGGTGGTGATTTTGAACAGGATACCTTAAAGGAATACGATCCAAATGGCAAATTGATCAGGAAAATGTTTTGTGAAAAGGGTGTTTGTCAGACTGTATGGACCCCTGAAAAAGGTTATATTGAAAGAAAAAAAATATTTGAACAAAATGTACCTCAACCTGAATAATGCTTTGATAATTTTATTTTTGTCTGCCAGTTTTGTGTTTGATTTACAAGCTCAGACAGGTGGTCGCCACGTGTATGAATTTCTTGGTTTGCCGGTTTCAGCAAGAGTATCAGGTTTAGGCGAAAAGCTGATTTCTGTAGCAGATCAGGATGTGAATCTGGCCGGTGCCAATCCTGCTGCCCTCAATGATCTCATGCATCAGCAGTTGAGTGTCAATCACAGATTTTTGTTTTCCGGGATTCAGCACGGATACTTTACTTATGCGAATAAGTTGCCATTTAAAGATATGATGATCCATGGAGGCATACAGTATATCCGTTACGGAGAGTTCATTGCTGCTGATTTTTTCGGCAACAGGGAAGGTACATTTACTGCAAATGAGTCTGCATTGAATGTTGGTATTTCAAAACTTGTCAATGAGCGCATCAGGGTTGGTCTAAACACCAAACTGATTCAGTCCAGGTTTGAAAGTTATCAGTCTTTTGGTTTGGGATTTGATCTGGGAATGATGTACTCGAATCCAGAGAAGAAATCAACTGCAGGTTTGGTATTCAAAAACATCGGATTTCAGTTTAATACCTATGCCGATGAAAGAGAAAGCATTCCATTTGATATTCAATTGGGTTATTCCAAAAGGCTGGCACACCTTCCATTCAGGTACAGCATAACTGCATTTCAGTTGCATCGATGGAATCTCATCTATAATGATCCTGACGGAGAACAAAATTCCATCAATTTTGGTGATGAAGGTACAGACAGCAGGTTTTCAGTTATTGCGGATAACATATTCAGACACTTGATTTTCAGCGGGGAATTCTTGCTTGGTAAATCAGAAAACATTCAGTTGAGGTTTGCATATAACCATCTGAGGCGAAAGGAACTCGCGGTCAGCAATTATATAGGTAATGGAGGATTCAGCGTTGGTGCCGGAATAAAATTTGGCAAATTTAAACTGGATTATGCCTATTCAATGTATCACCTTGCGGGAGGAAGTTCACATGTGGGATTGGCATGGAACATGGATGCATTTATGAAAAGATTCTGATTTCGAAGTTGTTTAGCTTGATAGTCCTTTAGCTATAAGTCGTTAAGCTATGATGTATTACCAGGGTCAAAACTTCAATTTTCACTGCAAATTTAGAGTCTTTTATTCAATGTACCCGGGCAATTCTTACATACTCAAAGACTTTATCAGCTAACCGTATAATATATTTCCTGATTTCAGCCTTATTTTCACACGATCATCATCCAAGCCAACCGTCCCGGTCCAATTGTCTGTAATGAATGGCCTGAGCGATGTGTTGGGTTTCAATACGTGGACTTTCATCCATATCAGCAGCGGTTCTGGCCACTTTCAGAATGCGATCGAAGGCTCTGGCAGACAATTGGAGTTTTTCCATCGCCGTTTTGAGGATCATTGTTCCGGCGTTATCAAGTTTGCAGACTTCTCTGACCATTTTACTCGGCATTTGTGCATTACAATGGATATTTTGAATGTCTTTGAACCTTTCCTGCTGGATCTGACGAGCCAAGATCACCCTTTGACGGATCTGTTCGCTTGTTTCGCTTTCATTATCAATTCTTGATAATTCCTGATAACTGACCGGTGTGACTTCCACATGCAGGTCAATCCTGTCAAGCAATGGACCTGAAATTTTATTTAAATAGCGTTTTCTGACACCTTCCGGGCAGACACACTCTTTTTCGGGGTGGTTGAAAAAACCGCACGGACAAGGATTCATAGAAGCGATCAACATAAAATTTGCGGGGAAATCAACAGAAAGTTTAGCTCTTGATATGGTCACCTTCCTGTTTTCCATAGGTTGGCGCAATACCTCGAGAGCCGTACGCTTGAATTCAGGCAGTTCATCCAAAAACAATACACCGTTGTGAGCCAGGGATATTTCACCAGGACTAGGATTCGAACCACCGCCAACCAAAGCCACATCGCTGATGGTATGATGAGGCGACCTGAAAGGTCTTACTGAAACCAGTGAGGATTCTGTTGACAGATAACCAGCCACACTATGTATTTTGGTCGTTTCCAGAGCTTCATACAGAGAAAGTGGTGGTAAAATTGTTGGAAGACGCTTGGCAAGCATGGTTTTGCCGGCGCCCGGAGGCCCGATTAGAATGGCGTTATGTCCGCCGGCTGCTGTCAATTCCAGCGCTCTTTTGATGTTGTGCTGACCTTTGACGTCTGAAAAATCTATGGAATATTTTCCTTCCTGTTCCTGGAAAATCTCTCTGGTATTGGAGGGAAATGGCTCAATATCTTTGGAACCATTAAAAAAACCGATGGCATCCACAAGACTTTCGATGCCCAATACTTTAATATCATTGACGATGGCAGCTTCTCTGGCATTTTGAAAAGGCACTATAACACCCTCAAATTTTTCCTTCCTTGCCTGGATCGCGATGGGAAGGACTCCTTTGACGGGACGCAGACTGCCATCAAGGGATAACTCTCCGATAATAATGTACTTCTCTATTTGATGAGCACTGATCTGGCCTGTAGCTGCCAGAATGCCCAATGCGATGGGCAGATCATAAGCAGCTCCTTCCTTACGGAGGTCAGCAGGAGCCAGGTTGACCACCAGATGCAGTCTTGGCATCCGGTGTTTGACATTGCTGAGCGCTGAACTAATGCGCTGAAAGCCTTCCTTTATAGCATTATCAGGCAATCCAACCAAATGATAGTTGTTTTGTCCCGGGGCAGCAGGTCCTCCTGCATGCACTTCAACAGTGATCGTTTTGGCTTCAACGCCCATGACGGTACTGGTATATGTTTTGATTAGCATCGGGTGAAATATTTTACAGTGAACTAATGAACAAATGTATAACATTTTGGTATTTAACCAAAATTTACACAATAAAATGATGTCACTTATGCTTTTAAAGCCATTTCAACAATCGGTTAAGATGCTATTGCCATCTATAGTAGGCGCTCAGGAGCCAACACTAACTAACATGTTGTTCGTTTCAGATTTGGTTGAACATAATTATTCAGGTAGTTAGTTATTAAGTCTGATAGCTTTTGAGTCTATAGGACTGAGCGAGTACATTGGGCAAAAGGCACCTGATTTGTTTTGGAATCAGCGGTATTTACCCATGGTATAAATCATTGGTTAATGGACTTAAGACTAAATTACTTTTGAGCTAATCAATTAACTAAAAAAAATGCTTAAACTCGATGTATTTACAAGAAAACCTTCATCAAAATGTATCTTTGCCCTTCGAATATAAAACAGGAATGAGTTTTCAAATCCACAAAACTGACACAAATACAAAAGCAAGAGCAGGAACGCTTAAGCTGGCTCATGGGGATGTAAGGACACCCATATTTATGCCTGTAGGGACGGTTGGTACTGTAAAGGCGATCCGTCAAAGTGAATTGGAACAAAAGGCAGACGCTGATATTATTTTAGGCAATACGTATCATTTGTACCTGAGACCGGGTATGGAGACTTTGCAAAGTGCAGGTGGGCTTCATCCTTTTATGTCTTGGAACAGACCCATACTGACTGACAGTGGAGGCTACCAGGTATATTCATTGAGCCAACGGCGCAAAATAAAGGAGGAAGGTGTTACCTTCAGTTCGCACATAGATGGTTCAAGGCATCTCTTTACACCTGAAAACGTAATGGACATTCAGCGAAAGATCGGTTCAGACATCATGATGGCTTTTGATGAGTGTCCTCCATACCCAAGTGAGTATCGCTATGCAAAAGACAGCATGGAGCTCACGCACCGCTGGTTGGACAGATGCATATACAGGGTAAATGAAACTGAAGGCCTTTATGGGTTTGAACAAGAGCTTGCGCCAATCGTTCAGGGAAGTACTTTCAAAGATCTTAGGGTTGCCTCCTCAGAATTTGTGGCTTCCAAAAATTGTAATATCCATGCGATCGGAGGTTTGTCAGTCGGGGAACCAGTGGAAGAAATGTATATGATGACTGAACTTGTTTGTGGTATTTTGCCGGAGGATAAACCCCGCTACCTGATGGGTGTCGGGACACCTGTCAATATCCTGGAGAATTTAGCGCTGGGTGTGGATATGTTCGATTGTGTCATGCCAACCCGAAATGCAAGACACGGATTGATCTACACTGCTGAAGGCATCATCAATATCAAGAATGCAAGGTGGAGCCGTGATTTTTCTGTTTTGGATGGAAATCCCGGTGTTCCAGACTCCGGAAGATATTCAAAAGCATATCTGAGGCATTTATTTGTTGCCGGAGAAATTTTAGGACTTCAAATCGCTTCTTTACACAATATAAGTTTTTATCTTTGGTTAGTAAGAGAAGCCAGAACGCATATTTTGGAGGGTGATTTTTATGAATGGAAAAAGCAGATGGTAAAAAAACTGGCCACCAGATTATAAATTATTCAGCAAGCATTTTGAAAAGACTCGATATTTATATTATCCAAAAGTACCTGGGGACATTTTTTTTCTCCATGCTGTTGATCACCATGGTCGCCATCGTGATTGATTTTCCGGAGAGAATTGATCATTTCATCAATGAGTCTGTTACGTTTAAGGAAATTCTATTCGACTATTATCTGAATTTTATTCCCTGGATCAATGCTATTTTATGGCCGCTTTTTGCTTTGATCGCTGTCATTTTCTTCACATCAAGGCTGGCAAAAGACACAGAATTTGTTGCCATGTTGAGTTCAGGTATCAGCTATTACCGGCTGTTGCTTCCTTATCTGGCCGGAGCTTTGGTCATCGCTTCCCTTCATTGGACAGGCAACAATTACATCGTACCCAAGAGTACGCGGATCAAAGCTGAGTTTGAAAATAAATATATATATAAAGCCAACCAAAAGGTTGATTCGGATAATGTTCAATTCATGCTTGACCCCCAATCTATTGCCTTTCTAAGATATTACAGATACAGGGATACCTCGGCGATCGATTTCAGGATTGAGACATATGATGGTCAGAAAATGGTCAAATACCTTTCAGCTCAAAGGATAAAATTCAAGAAAGAACCCAATATCTGGACGATAGAAGACTATTATATCCGGACGATTTCAGGAAAGCGGGAAATGCTAAAAGTAAAAAGAGGAGAAAGTCTCGACACCATGTTGAATCTGGTACCCAAAGATTTTGTCAGGTACAAAAATCAGCGTGAAATGATGACATCTTCCGAAATGAGGGAATTGATCAAATATGAGCGTCAAAAGGGAATAAGTACAGCCAACAATCTGGTAGTAGAGCTTCAGAGAAGAAATGCTGATTCAGTGACCATACTTATTTTGACCATTATCGGATTTGCTATCGCATCCAGAAAATCAAGAGAAGGTACGGGACTTAATCTTGCTCTGGGAGCAGGAATCGGTGCGATTTTTGTCGTCACTTCAAGGTTTGCCATTGCTTTTTCCAATTCATTGGCTATAGATCCAGTGATAGGCGCCTGGATACCCAATCTTTTTTTTGGTCTGCTATCGGTCTTATTGCTGTTCAAAGCCCAACAATAAGCATCGTTTCTGCCTGAAAAATGTTTTTCCGGTTTATCCTCCGTTTTTATACTTTAATCTATAAATAGTGGCATTGACTCTAAATTAATTGGGTTGCGAGCCGGATTATACTAATTTTATCGATTATATAAACAGGAAGTTTTGATACAAAAATCTTCCGGAATTTTTAGCATATTCCATTATTGCAAATGAACCTGTTAGAGAACATAAAAATAGCCATCCGGTCTGTAAGATCCAATATTCTCAGATCTTTGCTGACCATCATGATCATCACAGTTGGAATCACCAGTCTGGTGGGCATTCTGACTGCCATAGATACCATAATTATATCACTGAATGACAACTTCAGCGCTGTCGGCGGTAATACTTTCAGCATCACCCCGAAGTTTGACGAAATTAAAAGTCAGAGGCACGGGCGGATGGAAAGAGCCGGTGATCCGATCAGTTTTAGAAATGCAATGGAGTTTCAGGAAAGGTATAATTTTCCAGGATCCATGGTTACTGTACACACAGATTGTACAAGTTCGGCAACCGTCAAATACAAAGACGAAAAAACTAACCCTACCATAAATGTAAGAGGAGTGGATCTGGATTTTTTCGAGATCAGTGGTTTTGAGATCATCGAAGGCAGGAATTTTAACCGGACTGAAAACGCCAACGGCACACATATGGCCATCATCGGCAGTGAATTGGTCAACCTTTTATTTGATAAAAATCCGGATAAAGCTATCAATAAAATAATAGACATTGATGGTAATAATTATAAAGTCATCGGTACGCTTAAATCTAAGGGTTCAGGTGGAAATACTCAAAATGACCGGAATGTTTTTATTCCCCTTTTAAACGCAAAACAGTATTATCATTATGCCGATAAAGAGTATAACCTCGATATCGGTATCCTGGATGCATTGAGATTGGAAGATGCTCAATCACAGGCCATTGGAGTGTTCAGGAATGTGAGGAAACTGAAGGCATTTGAAGACAACGATTTTGAGATCCGCAAAAGCGACAGTCTGCTGAATATGATCAAGGATGCTACGCTTAAGATCAGGATTGCCACTGTGGCGATCGCACTCATCACTTTACTGGGTGCTGCGATAGGCCTGATGAATATCATGCTGGTGTCTGTGACTGAACGTACACAGGAAGTTGGTGTCAGGAAAGCTTTGGGTGCAACGCGGAACAATATACTGGTTCAGTTTCTTACTGAAGCCGTTGTCATAGGACAGATTGGAGGTATTCTGGGAATTATTTTTGGAATAGTCATCGGACTTGTTTTGGCAATTTATATTGATAGCCGCTTCGTAATTCCATGGGCGTGGATCATTTTAGGCTTCATGGTCAATATGGTCGTGGGTATTTTCTCCGGTTTGTATCCGGCATTAAAAGCAGCAAAACTGGATCCGATTGAATCGCTCAGACATGAGTAAGCGATCAGTTTTTTAAAATATACTGATAATGCGAATCAAGGGTTAAAGTTAATGCTGCAGATAAGCAGGATTTTCTCACTTTTTTGCCTCGATCCTAAAGGATGAAAGCGAGAAAATCCTTTATCTTCCTTTAGGATTGAGGCCAAATAAAGGATTTTCGGAGCTTTTTTTCAACCCTTGATTCGCATTGATAATCACTATCAGGCAGTTGACTTTGCCAAAATATGTACGCGGATGTCACTGATATTCAGGTTGGCAATATTCTTTTTTCTGAAATAGTTATTCAGCATGTCACTCAATTCGTCATCGAAATAATCCTCTATTGAATTTGAATCTGTGTAATAAATATGAAAATGTGGTTCCAGGTTGGGCTCATACATTTTGATATCATTACTCGTCAGCATCGTTTGAACCATACCTTTTTCAACGAAAGTAGCCATCACCTTGTAAATGGTTGCCAATGAGATATTCGGATGATCCGCACTTACTCTTTCATATATTTGTTCTACTGTAGGATGATTTTTCATTTGCATGATGGTTTCCAGAATTACTACACGTTGCGGTGTTACCTTTAATCCGTTTTGAGCCAATCTTTGACGTGTTTCCTGCACAGCTAAAAGTTTTAACTTATTCAAATAAATTTAACGGCTAAACTAATACTTTGTTTTATCTTTTTTATTTTTTAACAGATAGGATCATCTGACCATAACTTATTTTAGAATTTTTATAAACATTGTATGAAAACGCCGGATTCTGCTTTATGCTTAGTATTGAAACAGCTATTATTTGTTAAAACTCTTTGTTTTCCACACTCCGGTATGTTTGCATATGATAGCAAGCACTGAATAATGATTGAAAATGTTTTTCAAAGTTATTTTTTTTCTTTTCTCAGCTGATCCAATGCCTGTTTTACTGCCTCAAAAATGGCGTGATTACTTATTTGTGTGCCAGTGGCCTGTTCCATCCAATATTTGGGCGTTTTTTTGCCTATGGAGAAAATACGCTGTATTTCGGTCCCGAAATCTTTTCCCTTATAATGATCCTCCAACTGGAACATGATCAGTCTTCCATACGGGTAACTCATCAGGTATAACGGGTAGACGATCATGTGAGAATATATCGACAATACCGGTTCATCTTTCATACCAAAAACATCCGCATAGTAAGCATTCCAGACCTCTTTGGAAATATCGGTCACTGCATGTTTAAGCTGTTCAGAATCCGCATCCGGATGTTGGTACATCCAATCCCAAACTTTCATATCCACCATGGAAACACCCATCATTTCATAATTGTCCCAAAAAATATCCAACACATCCAGAGCGGCTTTTTGCCGGTCATTACTTTTGATGTCTAATAAATCCAGATCTCTGGACTGAAAAACAAAAGCCAGTGCTTCCGTGAATGCGTTGTTGGGAACACCTCGCATCAGGTAATTGTCCACATGATGAAGGCTGAATGTTTGTTCCACGTTGTGTCCCAATTCATGCATGGCGATGTTATAGCCTTTGTAATCCAACCCGTCCTTGCCAACCCTTGTTCGAAGGTGAGATGGCATTTGTTTCATGGAAGAAGGCATGGCATGCCCTGAACCGCGAGCTGCATCCACATCAATATTCATTGCTAAAAAGCTTGCCGTTTCTTGATCAAATCCAAGTTTTTCCAGAATACCCGGTAATGCCTGATCGATGGATTTTGCATTCGGGAAGCGATTTTTAGTAATTTGATTGAGCTTTTCTTCCGGAATGCTGCTACGGGTGGTAAATCCGTCATACCACAGATCAAAAGGTCTCAGTGGTCTTCCCAGGCGTTTGCTGATCAGTTTGCCGGTTTCACGTATCAATGGAGAGGCAGCGTATTCCCGGAACAAAGCTTCTACTTCTTCTTTAGGGATTTCCATGGAAGATTCAAAAGTTCTTTTGATGTATGTTTCCATCCCGGGATAATAGGGATCAAATTGTCTGATGGCATGGAACTGCGCAAGTAAATGATCATATCTGGCAGATTTTTCGGGTTGGAAAACGACTGTTTTCCCATTTTGATAAAGCTTGTTCTCAAAGGGATTCCATTGGTAATCAGTATTGTTAATAAATTGTTTTGGAATGTTTTGCCCGATGATCTGCAACATAACCTTGTACAGCATTTCCTGCTTAGGTAATCCATCCGCTTTTGCATAGTTGGATTTGATTTCGTCCCTGATATTCCAGTGGGCCAAAAGTTTCATGTCATCCGGGAAAAGCTTATTCCCGTTTTGATCGATCAGTTGCCCTGCAAAAATATTGTATTCTGAAATGTACAAATCACTTTCACTGGCCACCTTGCTCATATTTTGCAATACTGAGGCAGGCACCCTGGAAGTAAAAACATCACCTAATCTGGCATAACCCCATTGGCGGTCATCCCAGGTGGCACCTAAAGTATTCTTTTCCTGAAGGGTCAAATTGGGGAAATTAAGTGTAATCATGAATGCGATCTTGTTTTGAAACAAATCTTCCTGAACATGAGAAGAAGCGTTGTAGGAACTGAAATATTGGTCAATTATATGTATCGGCCCTTTGTCTTCCTGGGTTTGGCGGTTGAGTTCGATGGAGATCCGATCCATATAGCCAAACAGATATTCAAAATTATTGTTGATCCGGTCAAAAACCATTGCCAGTTCAGCTTTGTCAGCAATGAAATTTTCTTTGACAAATGACATGAATTCTTCACCGTTGCCGTCTCGGTCTCTCCAAAGAGATGCGGTCTGTTTCACCCCTTTTTCCACCCTTGCAAGATGTTTATCACCGTGTTTTTGCAGCAGTAAAGCAATGGATTGATCGATGATTTCCTGGCTGACCGGGGATTTATCAATGAGTATGGAGTTAACCTGGGAAATACCGTTGGTCAGGATAAAAGACAATAAAACAAAAAGGAATATCTTCTGCATATCAGCGTAATTTAGCTTGCAAAAATACATAAAATAATGACACCCTGATGACCTGAATTTAAGACTCATTCAGAACTGAACAATAATTAAATGAGTCAGATCAAAAACAGCTTCCAAAATTTAAAAACCGGAGATAGTTTATTATTTTTATGGGCAATTTTAACTTACGCTAAAGCTATGGAATATTCAAAAACAAAGCTTGTTTCTCTGATTTTATTAAGATGGCTTATCGGATGGCATTTTTTCTATGAAGGTATGGTCAAAGTAATTGATTCGGGTTGGTCATCCAAGATGTATCTGATTGATTCGGGTGGTTTTGCAAAACCCTTTTTCGATTGGATAGCAGGTAATGAAACCATTTTGAATCTGACCGATCTGTTCAACATGTGGGCTTTGACCCTGATCGGCTTTTTGCTGCTTGCGGGATTCCGGGTGCGCACCGCATCCATAGGTGGAATGTTTTTACTGGCGCTTTACTTTATTTCGCATCCGCCATTCCCCGGAATTGAATATATTTTTCCTTCTGACGGAAGTTATTTTCTGGTGAACAAAACATTGATTGAACTCGCGGCACTCTGGGTACTCTTTGCCTTTCCAACTGCACATATTTTTGGGTTGGAAAGAATTTTAAAAAAATCATTTAACAGGGGAAAATAGTTATGGAACAGGATAATAACACCAGCGAACATAAAAAAATAAACAGAAGGGATATCATTAAAGGATTGGCTGCGCTTCCGGCATTCGGGATCCTGGGATATGGCCTTTGGAATCATTTTGGAGAGCAAAATGCGGGTAAAAGTAACTTGCTGGAAGATGTCGGTTCAATCATTCCCAAAGGAGTACCCAATGTAGTTCAGGGAGATCCGGTGAGAATCGGTATTGTAGGCAGTGGTGGCAGAGGCATGTATTTGCTCAAAGCCTTAGGGTTTTTGCACCCGGATGAACTGGCAGAATATGAGGAGAATGCCAGGAATGACAAATGGTGGAGTGAGTACCTTGCGCAATTCAGGGCACAGGATGACCTGAATGTAAAAATAACGGCAGTGTGTGATGTGTTTGACAAACATGCCCAAAGAGGCATGGAAACTGGTGCCAATATTCACAGAGCTGGTAAAGGAGGCAAAATGGCTGATCAGCCTAAGCGTTTTCTGACGTATCAGGAGTTGGTCCAATCGCCTGAAGTAGATGCGGTGATCATCGCCACGCCCGACCACCTGCACGTGCCGGTTGCCATTGAAGCTGCCAGGAACGGAAAGCACGTATATTGTGAAAAACCATTGTCATGGACCGTTCAGGAAACCTATGAAGTCCGGAAGGTTGTTAAAGACCAGGGGATCATATTTCAACTGGGTCACCAGGGAAGACAGACAGAAAGCTATCATGTTGCAAAATCTTTGATAGATAAAGGTGTGTTGGGAAAGGTTTCGCTGATCGAAGTCTGTACCAACCGCAACGATCCCAATGGTGCCTGGGTGTATGAAATTGATCCTGAAGCCAGTCCTCAGAATATAGACTGGAAACAATTTATCGGACCGGCACCCTGGCATGAATTCAGCCTGGAACGATTTTTCAGGTGGCGCTGCTGGTGGGATTACAGTACAGGACTGAGCGGTGATCTCTTTACGCATGAATTCGATGCATTGAACCAGATCCTGGATCTGGGCATTCCACATTCAGCCATGGCCTCAGGCGGTATATATTTTTATAAAGACGGAAGAACTGTTCCTGATGTTCTTAACATGGCCTTTGAATATCCGGAAAAAGATCTGACACTGCTTTACAGCGCTACTTTGGCAAGTGAAAAGAAAAGAGGCAAGGTCATAATGGGGCACGACGGTCACATGCAATTGGACGAAACACTGTTGATCATGGCAGATCCTAAATCTACCAAATATGCAGACAAAATTGCTGAAGGCACGATTGAGCCCAACAAGCCCATTTTTTCTTACGTGCCGGGACAGGAAAAAGTAGATGCGATCACTACAGCAACAGAAAAATATTTTGCTGAAAGAGGATTGCTGTATACCTACCGGGATGGAAAAACATTTGATACGTCTCATTTGCATTTGAGAGAATGGCTCAATTGTATCAGGTTGAAAGACGGATCACAACCGAGTTGCCATATAGATGCTGCTTTCGAGGAAGCAATGGCAGCACACATGGGTACCATTTCCTACCATGAGAACAGAAGGGTTTTTTGGGATTCCGTAAATGAAAAGATCGTTTAATGAAGCAGGTTATTCAGACAGGGCTCGTTGGATTTGGTTTGTCCGGCAGGGTTTTTCACGCGCCTTTTATATATAAACATCCGGGATTCAAGCTACATACCGTGGTCTCCTCAACAAAACCAGCATTGGATTTTTATCCTGAAGTTGAGATAGATCAGGGCTTTCAGCATATGATTGAAAATCCGGATATTGATCTGGTCGTCATCGCCACACCGCACAGTTTCCATATCGAACAGGCATTGTCTGCACTGGATGCCGGAAAGCATGTGGTGATCGAAAAGCCGGTCGCTATGCGTTCCTGCGACATCGATCTGATCAGTGAAGCTGCTGAAGACGCCGGGAAGAAAGTATTTCCTTATCACAACAGGCGATGGGACGGCGATTTTTTGACTTTGAAACAATTGATACAGGATGGATTTTTGGGTGAGGTGAAAGATTATGAAGCAAGATTTGACCGCTTTCAGCCATTGATCACGAGGGCGGAATGGAGATATGCAGACGAAGATTCAGGTGGAACACTATTCGATCTTGGACCGCATCTGATCGATCAGGCCATTCATCTTTTTGGAAAACCATCTGCCGTGGCATGCAATCTGTATTTCCAGCGACCATCTGCCAAAACCAATGACAGTTTTGATATCAGGTTATATTATCATGGACTCACTGTCACGCTGAAAGCAGGTGTTTTTGTCAGGGAACAGGGTCCTCATTTTCAGGTGCACGGAACCCTGGGTTCTTTTATAAAATACGGTCTGGATCCGCAGGAGCAAAAGCTGAAAGATGGTATTTTCCCGGATGCTGTCAATTTTGGAGAGGAAGAAGCGGGCAATTTTGGTATATTGAATTCCATCGCAGGAGGAACAGATTTGCGGCATCATTACCCGACAAAACCCGGCTATTACATGGGATTTTATGACAATATATATGAATCCATTGTGGAAGGAAAACAGGCAGCGATCGCTTTGGATGATGTGAAGCTGACTTTGCAGATCATTGAAGCTGCATTGGAAAGCCATGAATTGAAAAGGATGATTGATTTACCATAATTTTTTAAAATTTCAGCAGCATAAGTAAAAAGGACATGATTTAAAAAATCATTTGGGTGGAGTGAACAGGTAGTCATCAAAATTTGGTAAAGTTCAGTAGTCAATTGGAAGTTTGATTAATAGCAGGAAGTTTAAAAAATTGAGTATTAACTAAATATAAGCCTTATGGACGAAACGAACCAAAAAAACAAATCCATGAAACGCAGGGATTTTATCAAAAATTCTGCTTTGGCCACTGCCGGTTTTATCATCCTGCCAAGCCATGTGATCTCAGGATTGGGACACCGGATGCCCAGCGACAAGCTGAACATCGCGGGTGTGGGCGTAGGAGGCCGTGGTGGTGGTGTCATCAAAGCGGTCAGCAGTGAAAACATCGTAGCGCTTTGTGATGTAGACTGGAAATATGCTTCGAAGATCTTTGAAGAATTTCCCAAAGCCAAAAAGTTTTACGACTGGAGGGTCATGCTCGATGAGATGAAGGATTCTATCGATGCGGTCGTGGTTGGTACGCCGGATCATTCCCATGCCATCGTGAGTATCAACGCCATGAAGTTGGGCAAACATGTGTATTGTGAAAAACCGCTGACACATTCCGTTTGGGAATCCAGGGAAATGACGAGACTGGCAAAGGAATACAAACTGGCAACTCAAATGGGCAACCAGGGCAATTCCGGTGAAGGGATCCGTCAGACCTGTGAATGGATTTGGGATGGGGTGATCGGTGAGATCCGGGAAGTCCACGCCTGGACCAATCGTCCGATCTGGCCTCAGGGTCTTGAAAGGCCGAAAGAGCAAATGCAGGTACCTGAGACGCTCAACTGGGATCTTTTCCTCGGGCCGGCCAGAGAAAGACCTTATCATTCGATCTATACACCCTGGAACTGGAGAGGTTGGTGGGATTTTGGAACGGGTGCATTAGGAGATATGGCATGCCATATTATGGATCCGATTTTTATGGCGCTTAAATTAAAGTATCCTACCAAGGTGCAGGGAAGTTCAACTTTGTTCAATACAGAATCTCCACCACTGGCTGAGGTAGTGAAATACACATTTCCCAAAAGAGAGAAATTCGGAAATATTGCGATGCCTGAAGTTGAAGTCACGTGGTGGGATGGTGGTTTGTTGCCACCAAGACCAGAAGAACTACCCGAAGGAGAGATCATGGGCCGTGACGGAAATGGCGGATGTCTGTTCATTGGTACTAAAGGCAAACTGATGACTGGTTGTTATGGTCGGGATCCGTTCCTGTTGCCGCTGGATGTGGATAAAAACTATAAAAGACCAGAACCAAGCTTGCGGAGAGTCACCCTGAGCCATGAGATGGATTGGGTGAGGGCTTGTAAGGAAAGTCCTGAGTCCAGGGTTGAAGCCAGCTCTTGTTTTGATTATTCCGGTCCGATGAATGAAATGGTGGTCATGGGTGTGGTAGCAGTCAGGTTGCAGGATTTGAAGCGGGAATTGCTTTGGGACGGTGAAAATATGCGTTTTACCAATATCAGCGACCAAGACGAGATCAGGGTTGTAAAAAGTGACAAATTCGAGATCATCGATGGTCATCCACATTTTGAAACCAGGCATGAGACGATCAATGCAAAAGCAGCTGCCGAAGAATATATCAGACATACCTACAGAAAAGGATGGACATTATAATTTGTATAATTAAAATTGGAAAAATATGAAGCATTTATTTTTATTATTTTTAATGACAGGATTGTTATTCATGGCTTGCAAAGGTCAGAAAGCACCTGATGAAACTAAAAAAGAAGCGGTAGTGATGGATAATACTTTAAGTTCTGAGGAAATCCAGGATGGATGGATCCTGTTGTTTGACGGTAAAACACCCGGCATGTGGCGTGGTTACAACAAAAAGGAATTTCCCAAAGGATGGGTGATCGAAGACGGTACCCTTATGATCAAGGGTTCAGGAAGGGGTGAAGCAGGCGCAGAAGAAGGAGGTGACCTCATTTATGATGAAAAACTCAAAAACTTTGAGCTCACACTGGAATGGAAGGTTTCTCCGGGAGGAAACAGCGGTATATTTTACCTTGCTCAGGAACTTCCGGACAAGACCATTTGGCAAACAGCTCCTGAAATGCAGGTACTCGATAATACCACGCATCCTGATGGTCGCGATGGATTGCACAGTGCAGGTGCATTGTATGATATGATAGGGGTATCACAGGATAAAGTAAAACCCGTTGGCGAATGGAATCAGGTGAAGATCCTGGTGTATCGTGGTTTGGTAGAGCATTGGCTCAATGGAGAAAGGGTAGTGAGTTATCATTTGTGGACCCCTGAATGGAAGGAGATGGTGGCGAAAAGCAAGTTTCCACAATATAATCCCGATTGGGTAAATGTAGCTGAAGAAGGTTATATCGGCCTGCAGGATCATGGTGATGATGTGTGGTACAGAAATATCAAGCTGAAGAAATTGTAGCTGCTGCGGGAGATATGAACCCGGGCTTATATTCTCATTAAAACTTATATCGACGTGAAATTGAATATAGTCCATTGGTATAAGTATAATCTATTGAATTTCAGTCGGCATTTTATCAAAAATTGGAATGTTTAATAACATTCATTGGTATAAATCGGTCTGATGGAAAGGCTATAGGAAAACATACACCATTTAAATGAACTGTTTTCTTATGGACATTTCATATACATTTATATTCACTAGTGTCTGACAAAAATTACAAGATTTCTCGCTCCGCTCGAAATGACAAGGCTTTCAGGGGTTTTAGGAGGTTATGTGGTAGGTGGCGGCAATGCCGCCACCTACCACATAACTTAAACAACTAACTGTCTGTCATTCCCGATGCTCATCCTATTCGATCGGGACAGTCCCCGATGCTCATCCTATTCGATCGGGACAGTCCCCGATGCTCATC
>ERZ761607.209-NODE-209-length-121416-cov-14.504808_pt1 | contig 121416 bp, 117 predicted proteins | sample MGYA00511164_ERZ761607 | MGnify/ENA primary metagenome ERZ761607 (study PRJEB28899, sample SAMN02445080) | bioreactor sludge metagenome | biome: EBPR sludge | place: Australia: Brisbane, Thorneside Wastewater Treatment Plant | collected 2011-06-22 ... | reverse complement strand
AGATGTGTATAAGAGACAGGACTAATACAGGTATATCACACATATAGGTGATACACTGGTGTTTAGGTGCTAGGCTTAGAACTCTTAAGCAAATGAAATTTTATCTAACATTAATTAGCTTTTGCATAGTACTGACTTCATGGGGACAAGTAATTGTTGAGGGAACTGTTTTCGATCGGCAAGGACTGATGCCAGGTGTAGTTGTTACGGAATTAAATTCTATTCCGATAAATAGAGTCGTAACAAATTCAAACGGTGAATTCAAAATACTAACAATTCAAGATAACCCAATATTGACTTTTGAGTACATAGGCTGTAAAACAAAAATAATTGAGATTAAAAAGAAGCTTATTTTGAAAGTTAAGATGAAGTTTGAAAAAGCGAAGGGTAGACATATTTCTTTTTGTAATCAACGGCCGTCTGAAACGCCCAGCACCTAACATTATGTATAGGTGCCTCCCACGGCTTTTCCTGCCTTTTTTGCAGCGGCCGGTCCCACCCCCATCTCCCCTTCTTATATTTTCAGCTCAGCTTTTCCACACCTTGAACGGAAATAAGAAATTGGCTATTTTGGCATGGGCTTATGCAGGTATATCACACATAGGGGTGATACATGATTCATTGGTGGTAATTCAGGTGCAACCATGAACGCATTCGAATCAACTCAAAAGATTAACATTGACTAACTACCAACTTAATGAGCAAAATCATCTTCGACAGTGGAATTTCTCTTGATGGCTTCTTTGCAGGTGATAACAGAAGTCCAAATAATCCCATGGGTGGCGTTGCAGGAAAACTGCACCAATGGATGTTTAAACAGAAGGCTTTTTGGAAACATATCAAAATGGAAGGCGGTGAAGAACATGGCGCAGACGGCAAGTTAATTGATGATGTGTTTGCCCGAACAGGCGCTTACATTATGGGAAAACGAATGTTTGAAGAGGGCGAAGTAGTTTGGAAAGAAGATTTATATGAAGCAGATGTTTATGTGTTGACACACGAAAAACGAGATCCATGGATTCAAAAAGGTACAACAACATTTTATTTCGTCAATGACGGAATAGAAAGTGCATTAGAAAAGGCAAAAGTATCTGCTAAGGGTAAGGATATTAGAATACAAGGTGGCGCGAACACCATCCAACAGTTTCTCAATTCAGGATATGTGGATGAATTTTTCATTCATATCGCTCCTGTGTTCTTGGGTAATGGAATCCGGTTATTTGATGGAATTGACAAAGATAAGTATGCCATTGAAATTGCAGAAGTAATACCATCTGACTTGACTACTCACCTGAGATATAAACTGATAAAAAAATAAAAAACTACTCCTTAGCTGTCCAGCGTTTCCACGCTTAACCCCCACCTCCCCTCTCCTTTATGTTAAACCGAGCTTTTCCACACCTTGAAAGGGAATAAGAAATTGGCTATTTTGGCAGGGACTTATGCAGGTATATCACATATAGGGGTGATACACCGATGTGGTGCTTCATACTTACCCAAACCAACTTTAGAACTTTTTAATATTATGATACGCATTAATCTAAGTGTCGTCTTTTTTTTGTGGGCTTCAATATTATCTGCTCAGGAGAAAAGTAATTATCAAAATATCAGATTGGAAAGAATACCTAGTGGTAAAATATTTCTGCCCAAGCTAGTTGATGGAACAGGTAAGATGAAAGTTGTATTGGATAAAATAAATAAATCCATATTGAATGAATTTGATATAACAAGCTATGAAGAAACTGCTGAAAGGCCGTGGGATGAAATTGAAATGGATTTAGAAGTTGGTAACGATATACTTTTGATTTCAATAAGAGCAACGTTGGATGGCTCAGTCACTGGTTTTGGTCAGCCAGTTTCAGAATCTTTGTATTTTGATTTAACCAATGGTGACAGATTGAAAGAACCCGCTTTCATTTCTCCTCTCTCCTATTTTTCTACAGACGGTTATCTTCAATTCTTAAAAGACTATGACATTTTAGAAGACTATAACATTGCAGCAAAGGAAGCCATTGAATGTACTGAAGGTACCATCCCCATGTGTCATCTCCATCAATTGGAATTTAGTTTTCACGGAAATAATGTTGCAGTTTTTATGGATAGGTATGAATGTTATCCAAGATGGGGATATGCCTGTCAATTCACTGCAGGAGCAGAACTAAAATTGAACGATTTTCTAAATTATCTCAATAGGGAGACTAAAGAGTATTTCAAATTAGTTTCAGCTAATAAGACTTTTGAAATATTTAGATTGAGACAGTCATTGATTGTGCCTAATAATTACGCTCTTTTTGGCAAGATAGATGGGAAATATCCTTTTTCCATGATGTTTAATATAAAAGATAAGAATGCGAACGGTCATTATTTTTATAATGCAAAAAAAGAGCTAATAAAACTGACCGGTAAAATTGAAAATGGAAGATTGATATTAAAAGAATCTTTTAACGAAAAACACACTGGAACATTTATTATTGAAAAACCAGAAGATTTCAATGAAAAAATATACTGGGAATCACCTGATGGGAAGAAAAGATTCAATGTAACCATAGACAGTCAGTATAGTTTATACGATCTAAGGACATAAATTTTAATTAGAGTACGAAGCACAATAGGGTGTATGTGCCATGCGCCTCACCAGGCTTTCCTGCATTTCCGCAGCAGCCGGTCCCACCCCACCCTCTTCCATTGAAATAACAGGCTTTTCATGCATGGTTGGTGAAAATAATGGAAAGTAGTTTTATCTTAGGGAAGTTATGGCCAGGGGTAGATCACGCGTAGGGGTGATAGATTGTTGGTGTGCGCAAGGCTAACTGCCCTGAAAAAAGCATGTGCGGTTTTAAATTAAGACATACTATGAAAATTCAGGTACTTTTTATGTTAATGTTATTGTTAGGAGCAATAACTACTGTATATGGACAGGATGGAAATTCAGAAAGTGTCAAGGCGAAGATTATGGAGTTGAGCAAAATTGAGATTGATGCCTTTAGAAATGGGGAATGCGAAACAATGCTGAATTTATTTGATGACAATATTTCATTTTATGCAAATGGTAAAAAAGCATCTAAGGAAATGGTTTTAGGTTTTTGTAAACAAATTCCTCGCCCGTTTGAAAAACCGTCACATCTGGATACTGAATATATTCCTATTTCGTCTACTTCAGCTTACGTCATCAGAATTATGGATTTCTCAAAAGATGGAATAGTATATAAAAAAGAGATTGTTACGAAAATTTGGGTAAAGGGAATAAATGGGTGGAAAATTGTGCATCTGCATTCTACAATAAAAGAATTGTGAAATGGCCCCACACCTAACATGATGTTGGTGTATTGCCCTCCCCAGGCTTTCCTGCATTTGAAAAAAAACGCGGAACAAGACTAAAAAATAATACAGCCAACCCTTCGCATTTTTAAGAAGAATCATCCTCCGAATTGCCTAGGAAAATCAAATCTGTAACCCATCGGACAACTATTGTGTCTAATCCAGGCGACTACAATAAATCGGAGAAATAATGAATGCATCAATCCAAAGAGCACTGTACTTTCCAATTACAAAAATGATCATAGGGATTGTTGTCTGCTTTTCGCTATTTGTAGGATTTCAAAACTTTGTATCAAAGCCATTTTTTTATGGTATAATTCAAGATAAACGTATTGCTGACCCCATTATCCATTTGGTTTCTGTTGTTGTTTTACTGCTCAGCTATTACGGGTTGTTTCGTTTGTATGACAAGAGAAAAATTACAGAGCTGTCTATAAAACACTTGCCCAAAGAAATGTTTGGAGGTTTTGCTCTAGGATTCTTAACCATTTCACTAACCATTGCGATCTTATATTTCTTAGGTTATTACCAGTTTTTTAGCATCACAGCAGCACACTATTCATTAAAACTATTCGGACTATTAATGGTTGCAGCACTCATTGAAGATCTTTTTTTTAGAGGTATAATAGTACGGGAATGTGAAAAATGGTTAGGCACGAACTTAGCCCTAATAATTGGGATGCTATTCGAAATAGACCATCTGTTTAATCCCAACGCCAACCTGTTTAGTGTCTTTTTTATTCTAATTTGGGGATTCACATTGGCGATGTTATTTGTGTATACGAAGAGAATTTGGTTGCCTTTTTTCTTTCATCTGGGATGGAATTTCGCGCAACCTTTTTATGGTTCTAATCTCACCGGTCTGGACGATATGGGAAGTATAATTCAATCGAAATTGAATGGGCCTGAAATTTTGACGGGAGGGGCTGTGGGGGTTGAAGGCTCCGTTTTTACAGCGGTCTTCTTATTGCTTATCGGGATTATTCTTTATTTTCTTGCAAAGAAAGAAGGCAAAATTATAAAAAGAAAATAAGCGAATACGAGTGAATTTAATAGGTGCCATGGCAAGAAGGGGGCGTTCATGCATGGCTGGTGACCATAATTAGTTTTATCTTAGGGGAGTAATCACCAGGGGTAGACCATGCTTAGGGGTGATGGATTGGTGGTGGCCAGCGTTTACAAAAATCTATACAACTATGAGAGCAAAACTAATTGTCACAATAATTGGACTAGTGCTTGGACACATTTCAAATGCACAATACAATGTTGACAGCTTGGTTCGTCTGAGGAATCCAGACTTTATTGATGGTAAAGTCCCTACTTACTTTACAAGAGGACACAAGGAAATCGCCTTGAGCTATCAAAAGTTAATAACAGACGCAATTAACTACCATGAAAAAAAGTACTCAAAGACTTTTAAAGTTAAGCTAGCAGTAATTGACTCTGCCAACTGGCTCAATGAAGTGTATCCTTATGGCTTCGTTTTCTATGAAGATGGATGGATAGGAATGAATACTGGTATGAGCTACGAATCATTCAAAAAAATATATGGTCTCCAAAGTTATTTTGAGCAACTTGACAAGGCTTTGGTTAAAAATGGAATTAGTCAAAACCAATTAGTAAATTCCTTTCTCAATTTTTACAGCGTTCATGAATTAGGTCACTATTATATCACTGAATTATCAAATGTAAAGCCGCCCGATAATTGGACCAATGAATTTATTCCTTCTTATTTCGCTTACGATTATTTTATTAATAATAAACCAAAGGAGATCGAGCCATTTGAACTATTCTGTAAAATAGATAGAGATAACTACCTAGCCCGGTATACAACTATTAAAGACTTTAATGAATTATATTCAGAGACAGGACTTGAAAATTATGTATGGTACCATAGCAATTTCTATTTCCTTATTAAAAACTTATACCAGTGCTATAAAACGGATTTTATTCCAACGTTTGAAGTCGGCTTCAATAGAACCTCAATGGACAATTTTTCAACTACAGACATTATAAGCTTTCTGGACAAAAAGTGTGGAGGACAGGCTCGACAATGGGTAACTAATTTGGAAAGTAGAAAGCAGAACTGATTATGCTACCAGCCGCCAACACATTGTATGTGTCATGTGCCCCAGGCTTTCCTGCACTTCCCCTAGTGGCCGGTCCCACCCCTCCCCTTATGTTGAAATAACAGGCTTTTATGCATGTCTGGTGACCATAAATAGTTTTATCTTAGGGGAGTTATGGCCAGGGGTATATCACACGTAGGGGTGATAACTTGTTGGTGGCTAGCATGATTGCACAATGAAAATGAAACTACTGAACAAACTTCCAACGGAACCAAATAAACGCAGATGGGCTGCAATTGGAATTACTGTCCTTTTAGCAACTCCTTTAACTGTTTGGGGCATCTATGGGATTGGTGAATATGGAATAGCTCTGTTCATTTTAACTCCATTGCTCATTGGAATAGTTTCAACAACTTTGTTTGGACATGGGCGAACTCTAACCAAAAGAGAGGCTGCGAAAATCAGCTTGTTAACTCTGTTCATATTTACGTTTGGGCTGATGGTTTTTGCAATTGAAGGGTTGATCTGTATTGCTATGGCAGCCCCTATTGGTATTCTGTTAACTTGGATTGGGAGTTTGATCGGACGAACAACTTTGAATAAAACACCAAATAGCTCTCTAACCATAATTCTATTAACATTTCTAAGTATTCCAATAACAGCATTCACCGAACGAAATACCAAAACAGAGCTGTTCACAGTATCAACAAGTTTGGTCATTGATGCAGATATCGAGACGGTTTGGACTAATGTTATTGAATTCCCAAGAATGGACGAACCAACGGAATTCATTTTCAAAGCTGGCATCTCCTACCCGATAGACTCTGGGATCAAAGGAACTGGTGAAGGTGCGATTCGTTATTGCAACTTCAACACTGGAAGTTTTGTAGAACCCATAACCGAATGGAGCGAACCAACAACTTTGCGATTTGACGTTCTCGAACAGCCTGAACCTATGACCGAATACAGCCTGTGGGATATAAATGCTCCACATTTGCATGACTACTTTGTTTCTGAACATGGTGAGTTCAAGCTTACTCAACTCCCGAACGGCCAAACTGAACTCGTTGGAACAACTTGGTATCGCCACGACATCAAACCTGGTGCATATTGGAGAATTTGGAGCCACTGGATAATTCAAAGCATCCACAACCGGGTACTGAACCACATAAAACAGAACGCTGAAAACGCCAGCTAACAAATGTTTTGAATGAATGGGGTTTCATCATCAGAACACTTTCGTGGGGATTGGAAAGTCCGCCACAAGTTTTAAATTTAAATCAAGGCTTGGCTTGGAGCTGGAAAGGTTAGTGCACGCTAATCCCCACTCATCATAGCTGGTCGTTTGTGTACAATTTATTTTGCTAGAAATCAACTAATGAGTAGAACCTTTTTAAAAGCAGAGTGGAGAAAATTGGCTATGGTTAACTATTCGGTTGACAAGCAAATACTTTACAAATACTTGCCGTATAAGACAGAAATTGATTTATGGAATGACGTCTGTTACGTTAGTTTGGTTGGGTTTATGTTTAATAACACAAAAGTTAAAGGACTAAAAATTCCATTTCATGTAAACTTTGAAGAAGTGAACTTAAGGTTTTATGTCCGTTACAAGGACAATGGGGAATGGAAACGTGGCGTTGTATTCGTCAAAGAAATTGTCCCAAAACCAGCATTGACCTTTGTAGCAAATATGGTTTACAAAGAGAATTACGAGACTATGCCTATGAGTCATTCCTGGACAGTGACAGGTGACGACTTAGTTGTTGAATACAAATGGAAAAAAGAACGCTGGAATTCATTGAAGGTAGTAGCTGACAAAAAGCCAATTCAGATTCAGAGTAACAGTGAAGAAGAATTCATAACTGAACACTATTGGGGTTATACCAAGGTTTCAAATGAAAAAACTTCTGAGTACGGAGTTGAACATCCTAAGTGGGAAATTTACCGGACAAAAGATTATTCAATTGATGTGGATTTTGGCAATATATATGGACCTGACTTTAATTTTTTGACATTGGAAAAGCCTAAGTCAATATTTTTAGCTGAGGGTTCAGAAATAGAGGTCAAAGACGGAAGGCAGATTTAATAAACTGTTCAAAGGTGATCAAAAGATTTGCAATTTATCTGCTTCACGGTTTTGCTATCTTTTCTATCGGTTACCTGACATATGACATTTTAAAAGACAAGGTTACCGATGAGGTTAAGAATATTATGTTCCTTCCAAGTTCCTTCTTCATTCAATACCTATTCATCTTAAAATGCTACGACCTGAACAGGGTCAGAAGGATTATTTTGTGGATATCTGTGTGGATGGTATCAATGATTATTGGATTGGGGGTTCTCATTCACTATGGATTTGATAAAAAGCCCAATCATGCAGATCTTAACGGATTAATAGCCTATCTGATTAGCACATATCTACTCTATGAATTGTATTACTATTTTAGTGGACGCAAGGTGGACAGAATCCAATAACACTAAGCAGGATCCGGAATCATCATCCTCCAACTAGCACAAGCGTCTCGCTTGGGCCCTCAGCCTGGCTTAAGTTTGTAACTTAAGCCATATCTCTAAACCTTTCGTACAGTTATTCTGATCTTGAAAGGAAACACAAAAATCGCTATTTTGGAGTGACATATGAAAGGTGGTACACGACCACATTCATAGTCTGCCAGCCCGATCAATGTTATTAGATGAAACGTTATTTAATTGCAATTGCTAGTACAATCATTATCGTAGCAATCTACAACCTAGTCAACATTAGGCTTTTTACTTTGGACCTGACCAAGCATACCCGGCATGTATTGTTTTCTCATTTAAGAACCACTCCACAGATTGATACAGCACTGGTGCTACTCAATGTTGGCATAATGGATGTCCATGAAATTGAAGCTTCACTTGATTCAATAAGAAAGTTCGAACCCAGAGCGATTGGAGTAAATCTTTGTCATTTCAAACAAGACTTTAAATATCTTCAACAAAAATATTCTGCAGACAAGAGAATAGTTTTTAGCAATTGCACAAACGGTCAATCTTTCGGGTCAATCGCAATAATCGCAAATGGAAATACAGTGACCCATATAAGAGCAAACAAGTCTGATTCGTTTGAAGCTAAATTAATTGGATTTAATGGTACGTCAAAAGAGACCGAAATGATTAACTATGGGGGTGGACAGTTTTTCAAAGCTGATCTAAACAATATGGAATGGTGGATGACCTCAGGGTTTTTAAAGGGAAAGGTAGTCCTTGTTGGATATATGGGTGACTATTTGACGGATAGTATTTACTATTTCACAAACACACGAATTACTCCTCTTAATGAGTATTATGGTGAGTCTAATATCCTACCAGACATGTATGACATTGAAATAAGCGGACATGTGATCTCGATGATTACTGGTGGCACTTTTATCAATGAGATCGGGCTTGTTGCGAGAGTCCTAGTGCTCTTGCTGCTAAGTGTTGTTTGTGTTATCATTCTCACGTTTGTTAGAACAAAGTGGGTGCTTTTGAATATTTTTATCGCTGGACTTCAATTTGTGGTTCTTGTAGGATTTGGTTCATTTCTGATAGTCTTATTTTTTGATAAAGGATACTACTTAGCGCTTGACGAATTGCCTCTCGCCCTTTTGATAATAACAGGTGTGACTACTTTTTTAAATATTATTGAGGGGCGGGCCGGCACACAACAAGGAGTATAGCACATATGCTTAAGAAAGTTCCTGCGACTTGTCCGCACTTTTTGTGTTTCGCGTTCTATTGGGAGGCAGAATAACTCCCAGCCTGGCTTACGTTTGTAACTTAAGCCATATCTCTAAAGCTTCGCTAAGTTTTTCCACATCTTGGAAGGAAACACAAAAGGCTCTATTTTAGTTACAATTTCTCAGGCATTCGCCCAGAAACTAGTTTGGGCTCCCCACATGCTCCCAACTAGCGCAAGCATCCGCGCTATTGCTATTGGCAGGCAGCCAGGTAAGCCTCATTTTTACCGTTTTGATTGTGCTGGCCTTGTGGCATAGCACCGATAGCCCAGCACATTTCCTTCTAGTTTCCCTGATTGAGACTAAAATTTTATTTCAAAAATATTTCACGGGCAAAAACAGTTCCCAAAAATTCGGTTCCAGAAGGCTCCATTTTTTCCAGTATTGCTCTGAATTCTTTCGTGAAGACAGTTTGCTCATCAACTTCATTCCAATCTTTCCAAAAAGTATCATAAGATGCCCAATTGGGAAAAATTTCAATTACCATTATATTCCAGTCATCCGGACCGGATGCCCATTTGGTTAAGATTTTATAATCGGTCAAAAACCCCATTTTTTTTGCCAGTTCCAATTGATGGCGCCACACTTTTGAAGTGTTCTTCAACGACATTTCGACTCTTCCTGGTGGGGCCTTAAAAGTCATTATCTGCCAGACGGGTCCTTCCTCGTAAACTTCCATTGCAGTCCTGGCCGTCTGAGCATTAACCGGATTTGTACAGTAGATGCCGCTTACTATAAATAAGACAAAGCAGCAAAGCTTCGTTAGACTAGTGGTTCTTTTCATGATTCGTTTTTTTTTGATTGCTGGTGGATTAAGATCTTACGAAGCAATCTAGTATGGAAGCTGAATCAGGAAGCCACAATTCATGAATTGATGACTAATTCCTGCGCATTTTGAATTGGGATGGCGTCATTCCGGTGTGCCTCTTAAATGCTCGCGTAAAGGTGTTCTTTGTATTGAACCCCACTTTATTGGCAATGCCCAGAAAATTGAGGTGGCCGTAATCTTCGTTCATGATCAACTCTTTTGACGCATTTACCCTGTAGCTGTTGATCAATGAGGTCATGCTACAATTAAATTCAGCATTGATTAACTGAGATAGGTATTTGGTATTGATCGATAATCTTTGGCTAAAATCATTGATTGATAATTCCCCGTTTGTATACACTTTTTCGTCTTCCAGCAATTGCAGGATTTGCTCTTTAATTTCCCTGGCTCTGGATGCCGGAATGAGCAACTCCTCGGCTTTATGATTGATACTGTTGGTAATTCTTGACTCTCGCAATGCCCAATAGCCAACGAAGTGGATCAAAAATGACGAAGCAAGAACTGTGCTGAGCATTACGTAATAAGGATGAAAATCCGAAAAGACAAAAATGAGCTGAGCAACCAAAAAGATAAAAAGAAAAAGAAGAAAGACGATCGTATAGTTCTTTAGCCAATTCAATCTGGCGCTTACAGGTTTTAAGGTTCGGCCATCAAACACTTCCATTTTTTTCTTAATCAATCCAAAAGATTTCCTCGCATAATAGAACCAGGAAAGCAGCATGAATCCATAATAAAAAATCCGATTAGTGTTGAGTTCAAGATGACCTGGGGCAGGCGCACTGAATAGCGCAAGTTTTTCACTTCCCGATTTTGCATAAAAGGGAAGAATGGTAAGAAAGCAAATAAGTGCCGGAAGGATGTGCCAAATGTCTTTTCTTTTAAAAGAAACTTCATTGGCAATTGAGGTTTTTACATAGAAATAATAGCAAGGGCCAATCAAATAAAGGAATGGAACAAATACCGCCATTAGATGTGGAAATGTCTCGAAGTGCCCTAGCAGATAGACGTATTCTCTTAGGACGTAACCCGTGATAATGGTTAACAATGCAATGAGAAACACATTTTCATTGAATTTTCTTTTGTTTTGGAATAGAATCACCAGGATAATAAATCCACCATGGATGCTACTGAAGAGAAACAAATTGCTGAACAAATTCATTGGAGTAGGTATTTAGTACCTAAATACGGTTTTTGTAAAGAGATGGTTGATTTTTAATTATTCTCATAGGCTGATTTTCTAATGATATTCTCCCTCATGAAACTACGGCTATGCGTTAAGTATTTCTGAGCCACAGGCCTAGTTGAGGGCACAGTAGGAGCACAAGCGAGACGCTTGCGCTAGTAGAGGACACATCGCCTACATGGGTCGTTGTGCGGCATTTCTAGACACACTATATTAACAGTTATGAGCCACGGCAACTTTGATTCTGCTTACCTTAAAGTTGGACGAACTACCTGCTTTATGGTTTTCGGACTTGGAATATTTTATGCCATCGTAACAACGCTTGGATTACTTTCTCTGAAATCACCGCTAGATACAATTGGTGATCCCTATTTTACAATAATGGAGATTTTAAGTATCCTAATTTCTCTGTTAATGGCAATTAGTATGGTTGCAGTTCACTATTATACATCGCCAGTTGATAGATTTTTTAGTCTCATTGCACTTATTTTTATGTTTATAGCTGCAGGAATTACTTCCAGTGTTCATTTCATTATTCTTTCATTAAGACAATATTTGGCTCTTGAGCAATTACAAAATGTTTCGTTTTTCTTTTCATTCCAGTGGCCTTCTGTTGTTTATGCTTTAGACATCCTTGCATGGGACTTGTTTTTTGGACTTTCAATGTTGTTTGTAGCTCCAGTTTTTAAGAAAGAAAGATTTGGAAAGAATTTAAAAGTACTTTTAATACTTTGCGGAATACTTAGCCTAATTGGACTAATTGGTGTACCACTTCAAAATATGCAAATCAGAAATATTGGAATCATCGGTTATGCAGTTGTAGGTCCAGTTGCTTTTTTATTTATAGGCAAAATTCTTGGAAGCACTAGACAAGTACAAGTTTGACAAAACGATCGCACTTACCCCAAGCCTGGCTTAAGTTTGTAACTTAAGCCATATCTCTAAACCTTTCGTACAATTATTCTGATCTTGAAAGGAAACACAAAAAACGCTATTTTGGAGTGACTTATGTATTGTGGCACCTGCCTACTGCAGGCAGGCACAAAGCGCATACATTGGCGTAGGCAGTTATTTAAAATGAGAACAATCCTATTACTATTTCTAATACTATTCTTTTCATGCAAAACTGAAGAAAAGAAACCAAATGATTTACCGGAAGTCATCTTGGCAGACTTTCAGTCACAAATCGATTCTCTATTTAATTCAGTCATTACAGACGATCAACCTGGAGCGGCAGTATTAATAAGCTATGGCGATTCAGTGTTATTCTCAAAAGGTTTTGGCTTAAGAGATTTATCAACAAAAGCTCCTATCACACCATCAACTAATTTGAGGATTGGATCGGTCAGTAAACAGTTCACCGCACTAGGCATTTTATCTTTGGTTGAAGAAGGCCTTCTTAACCTGAATGACAGCATTTATAAATTCTATCCCTATAAAAGTCTGGAAGGAGTTACAATAAAACAAATGCTAACACATACATCGGGTATAGTTGATGCTGATACCGAATTTTGGAAAAAATGGACTCTTGATAGACCAGCAACGAATAACGACATCATTGAATGGTATCGGAAACATGACCGGAAAGATTTTAATCCTGGAGAAAAATTCGAATATAACAATGCAGCCTACGAACTGCTTGCTTCGTTAATAGAAGAGATTAGTGGGAAAGAGTTTTCGGAATACATCAAGGAAAATGTGCTCGACAAAGCAGATATGCAATCAAGTTTGTTTTACAATTTATCAAGACCTACTCACATACCGGAAAGGGCCTTTTGTTATGAAAGGGACAGCACAGGAATTTGGAATAAAGTGGATGGTCATTATCTTAATGGAATAGTTGGAGCTGGTTGTCTTTACACTAACCTAAATGACTTTGCCAAGTATTCCAAGGCCCTTCGACAGCGAACAATATTAAATACAAAGATTGATTCTCTTCTGTTCCAACCCATGATTGCAGTTAAGGGGCTTGCAGATCGTGATTTCTATATCATAAAGGAATCAGGCTCCTTTTATGGATTGGGTTGGGAGCTTAATGATACAATGGCTGTCCACGGAGGAGAAACATTTGGAGCACAATCCTTTGTTGTTTTTGAATTTAACAGACCTCTTACTATTGCCATCTTCATGAATTCCAATAGCCTGTTTGAAAATGAACCCAATTTGATTGATGCAACCTACAGATTGACCGACAATTATATAAAAACAACTGCCAACACAGTGTATGATTAATTGCTGTTGCCTATGTTGGTCTTTCTTGACCAACAAAGTGTTCCCAACTAGCACAAGCGTCTCGCTTGGGCCCCCTATGTTTTGCTAAGTCTTTCCGATCTTGAAAGGAAACACAAAAAGCGCTATTTTGGAGTGAAATGAGCGAACACCTTCCTATATCATCCTCCAATAAGTCTATTGCTGTTCTCCCTTTTGTTAATATGAGTGCCGACCCTGAGAACGAATACTTCAGCGATGGTATTACGGAAGAAATAATCAACGCCCTCACCACCGTGAAGGGCTTGAAAGTCATTGCGCGCACATCCTCTTTTGCATTTAAAAATAAAAATATAGATGTGCGAACCATTGGTGATCAGTTAGGGGTAAGTACTATTTTGGAGGGGAGCGTCCGGAAAGCCAAAAACAAGGTTCGTATTACAGTGCAGTTAGTCAGTACTAATGACGGCACTCACTTCTGGTCAAAGAATTTCGATCGTGATTTGGAAGATATATTTGCACTGCAAGATGAAATAAGTTTACACATTGCTGACCAGATACGGGAAAATTTTGGTCACCTCAATATTCAGGAACATCTGATTGAAGCGCCCACACAAAATATGGAGGCCTACAACCTTTATCTTAAAGGTCGGTATCAGCATTTAATGTGGGATGGACAAGGGATCGCAAATGCCATAGCACTCTATGAACAATGTGTAGCCATAGACCCCTCATTTGCTTTGCCTTACTTTGGTTTGGCATATTGTTATGCCATGGCCGGATCCTGGGGAAATAATAAAGGCTTATTGCAGCTATCTGAAGAGAAGCTCAGCAAAGGTTTTAAGCTGGACAAACAATCCTTTGTAGGGTATTTTAGTAAAGCGACATTGTCCTTTTGGGGTCAATGGGATTTCATCAAGGGCCATAAATATTTTCAAAAAGCAATAGCACTTAATCCATCCTACACGGAAGCAGAAGAAGGGTTATGCGAATTGTATACAGCAGTGGGGTATTTCGAAAAAGCACTCTGGCATGCTGATAATATTTTAAAAATCAACCCTTTGGCTCCGAATCATTATTTTACTAAAGCCAATATTCATTATTTAAACGAGGACTACACCAAAGCCCTGGATTGTATAGAGACCTCCTTAAGCATCAATCCGGATTTCACACATCCCATCGCATTAAAACAACTTTGCCTAATTCTTACGAAAGATTACGAAAAACTAAATGACTTCTTAAGTCAAACCCCTTTGGCCGAGAGACCAGAAGAATGCAGGGTATTGTACCAATTGGTCAATCCGGAAGATAATATCGATATTGATATCAGCAGGGTGAGCTCAATGATAAAAGAAGATTCAGGAGGAACGCTTTTTCCCTGGCAACTTTTTTTGTTGGTCCATTTGGACAAACACGAAATGGCATTGGACTTTTTGGAAGAAAACATCAGGATGCGTACCGGTCAAATCATCAACTTTATGAATATTCCGCTGCTTAAACCTTTACGTGGGCATCAGAGGTTCCAGGATTTACTGCAAACCGCTTTCCGTAAGGAGCTATTACCCATTGATTCCGAAAAACAAATACGAATTGCCCCTCCCAAAGCCTTAATGTCTGATACTGAAATCGACATGGTTTTAGAGATGATTGAAAAAGGAATGAAGGAAGAAAAGTGGTTTCGAAACTCATCTTTATCTTTACGCGAGCTAGCCGAAAACGTGAATATTAGCAGTAACAAGCTTTCTTGGTTACTAAATGAACGAATTGGCCAAAACTTCAATGAATACATCAATAGTTTTCGTTTGGAGAACTTCAAAGAGAATGCCCTAAATCCTTCCAATAGCCACCTTACCCTTTTAGCGATAGCTTATGAAAGCGGCTTTAATTCTAAAACGGTATTCAATGCCTTCTTTAAAAAAATTGAAGGGATGACACCGAAAGCTTGGTTGAGGTCTAATCAAAATTAAGCCAGTTTAAAAGACCCAAATCTTATTATTAAGTTCGGAATTACATTTCAGAACGATTTGCCTTCCTTTCTACTCCATTTTTGCATTATCAAATTGATAAAGCAGAGTAATTAATCATTGGATGATTTGCTTTGTAGCAAACGGAATTTTAAAAAAAATGTAATTATCATGAAAAATCTATTTACCATTCTTTTACTCTCATGCACACTCAGTGCTTTAGCTCAAAAAAGCTCCCCAGAGGGTACTACAACTGAAGTAAAGTATAAGTACAGAGTAAGTATACCTTATTTTGTTCCTGAAGGACTTATTGTAAGTTCCTGGCACGATCGAACAAGTACACAACACTTAGAGCTTCATGTAAAACGCAACCTGGATAATAAGAACATCATAGGACTGAAGTTTGCCCACTTTCGATTGTTCCAGCCAATGGGAATCACATGGTGGGATGGTCTTTTGGATAAGATAGAATCGGAAAGTGAATACTATCCGGGACATGTGCGAACAGCAGGTGTAGGCATCACGTACCAACGTATGCTATGGAAAGGGTTATTTGCAACTGCTGAAGTGCTACCGCAATTTCAAACCTATTTGGATTTAAACGGTAATAAAATTGAAAATGGTTTTAAACTTTATACTTCGTATCATTTGGGCTACCATATCGCTTTTGGTAAGAAAAAACATTTTTTCATAGAACCACAGATTAATTGTATGCTCTGGACGTCTGACAAAAATGCTCCTGATGGATTTAAGGAGTTGGATGATAAGTGGAGAAACTACTTTCTTCTTGAGCCACAGATTTACTTAGGGTGGAATTTTTAAATTATTTTCTGACAAGTCAGGACTTACAATTCTTGACTTGTCATAGACTATAAGTACAAAAGAATATATAGCATATCCGGCAAAAGAGGAATAACAGAAAATATAAATTTGACTTTATCTGATTACGTAAAAAGAAGAAACGGTGTACCCTTAGGTAACAGTGATTCCCTTAGCAATATGTTAAACCGTTCCCTGGGAGCTGGAAAGTTTTCGATATTCTGGCAATACTGGAATCCGATCTGGGGATATTATCTGGGGAAATATATTTTCAAACCACTTAAATTTATCTTTCCCTCAGCATTATCACTGATAATAACTTTTGTTGTCTGTGGATTTATACATGACCTGGCCATCATGTTATTAAAGTTGAAATTTACCTTACTCCTAACTCCATGGTTTTTATTTATGGGTCTCAGTGTGATTTTAGGCGACTATGCGAAAATTGATTACTCAAGATTTCCATGGATGGCGCGAGCTGTAATCAACATTTTAGTCATATCAAGTTGTCTGTTAATAGCGTATCAAGTAAGAATATAATGGAGTTTATAAAAACCTTGGTGATGTCAATTTTTCTGCTTGTTGCTTTTGTCGCATGTCAGCATATTGAAAATTCAAATCTTACGTTGTTCAGTGACCAAATCCCAACAGATACCTCCTTGGTTTTTGGACAAGATATTATTTCAACTGAGCATAAAGAATTCGCAATCACTTTCAGTCCGGAAATGGACGAATTAACATAAATGGTGCCTGGACGGAATCTCAAAATCTAGGGGCTATGATCAATACGGACCAATGTGAAATGTGTCCCAGTGTATCACCTGATGGAAAGTACTTATTTTTAGCGGCTCGCCTGGGCCCTATAAGTTATCCGGTCTTGGAGGGAAACCTAAAAGGCGCTATTTTGGTATTGACTTAAGACACACGATCAAATGTATAGACGTTGTGTGCCATTAAATCTCAAAATCACACTTTGAGACGGATATCAGATGGATAAAATCAATGTGAAAAAGAAGCAAGTTCTGCAAAGAAAGGGCAGCCTGCAAAGCAAAGGTTATATTGTAGAGTCTGGTTTGCTTAGAAGTTATACCATTGATGGAAATGGGAAGGAGCATATTTTTATGTTCGGCCCTGAGGGTTGGATAGTTACTGACTATGCAGCAGCAGATGAACCTTGCGATTTGTATATTGATGCCTTAGAAGATTCAGTGGTTATCCAAATTGAAAAAAACTCCGAGTTAGAAATCGACCTCAAAAAAATCATGAAGCGAATGAGGGTACTACAAAGGAGAATTGTTATGCTAATGAGCGAATCTGCAATTGATCGCTACAACCACTTTATTTTAACTTACCCTACCATCGTACAAAGAGTACCTCAATACATGATTGCATCCTATCTGGGGATTACCCCTGAAGCATTGAGTGCTGCTAAAAGTCAGCGCCTAAAGCCTCGAAAATAGTCTAATCCGTTTTCTTAATCTACATTAATGTGTAGCCATTCTTTCCTTCTGATCTTTGTATCGTAATAAAGATTTAAACGATTAAAATCAGAAGAAATGAATGTAGTACTATGGATAGTCCAAGGTTTATTGGCTCTCATATTTTTAATGGCCGGTGGAATAAAGCTCTTCAAATCCAAAAAAGAACTGAGTGATAAATTGGGTGATTGGGTGGACCAATATTCTAACATCAGCATTAGATTAATAGGATTATTAGAGCAGTTAGGAGCTATAGGCATCATCTTGCCAATGGCTATTGGTGTCTTCCCAATATTAACCCCTCTAGCTGCAATGGGGCTTGCTATGACCATGGTTGGAGCAATGAAACTTCACTATCAACGAACAGAAAAAAGCAAGGTCATAACAAACATGGTTTTGATGCTTCTCGCCTTGTTTGTTGCGATTGGAAGGCTGTTCATAACGCCAATTATATAAGTCTTAGAATTTGAAATCACAAGCTGAAAATTATGAAAGAAAAAATATTAGCAATTGAAGCGCTTCAAACGCCTTAGCCAAGTCATGGATGTGCGTGGTACGTGTGGCCAGGTAATGTGTGCAACTTAGGTGCTGTCATTTCACAAAGCCTTTATAACACTTTTGGTTTCTACGAAACAAACTCCTAAGTCAAGGGTCAATGCTGTTATTTTGTCACTTGTTAGAAAATTGTCCCAAGATTTAGATCCTCCTTCTTCATAATGAGTAAGGTAATCCCAATCATTTATGTTTCAAACCATGATTCGTGTCCTTGCGAACCATGGCTTTTACAGGTATCCATTACTGTACGTTAACAATCGAGTCAGGTTCACCGCCTTTTTTAACTCGAAGTCCATCGCTGCTACAATGCTATGCATCGCAACCAACCGCCTGTCAATGGACATTGCATCGCGTGTACAAAAATCATCAATAGCAACTTTTGCCTCGCGATAGCCTTCTGCTTCCAGTTTTTCTAAAACAGAAATTGTGTTTTCTTCTATTGTAATGTTTCGTTTTTTAGGTTCGAATCCCATCTGTTCGATTACCGACTCCGCCACCCCCCAGGTTGACCATGGATTTTGCCCCGTTACCAGATTTCCATCTATACTCACTTTGTTCAGGTACATAAAACCTTCATTAAAGCTTGCACCATTTTGGATGAGTTTGTCTTGCAGCAGAAAAGGAAATATTTCGGCAGCATCCGGGATAAGCAACAACTCTTCTTTGTCTGTAAAACTGCTGACTTGACGATTCGCTATTAGTAATTCTCCGTTACTGAGCCTAACGTTTACAAGTGCAGCAGGACCATGGCATACCGCGCTCACTATTTTACCAGACTCATAATATTCTCTGATGAGCGATTGAATGTATTCATTGTCCGGAAAGTCGAACATGGCACCTTTGCCACCCACAAAATATATCGCCTGATAAGCCTTTGCATCCACATCCTTTATTGCAAAGCTCTCCTTTACTTTTGCTTGCGCATTGGCGTCATTCAAAAAAGCGTAATCATATTCATTCATATCATCGCCATCGATGACTACGGGTGGTGCGCCACCCAGCGGGCTGGCCACATCCACCTCAAAACCATTGGCCTGAAATACATAATAGGCGCGGGACAACTCTGTCAATTCAAACCCTGTGCTTTTACCACTGCTGCCCATCTGGCTGGTGCTTGTAACCACTGCCAATATTTTACCGCGGTAGGGAACAATGTTTTCTGTAAGAAAGGGGAGATCAGAAGGAGAAATAGCCTTGATATCCTTTGCCGATTCGGGTAACGGAGGAAGCAAGCTCATGAACCATACCCCGAACAAAACGATGGATACAATCGATCCTGCCAATACGATCAGTGACCACTTGATAATTTTTCTTTTACCAGACATAACTTTGTTGTTTGTTTATGGGGCAAAAGTGGGTCTATCCGATGTCAAAGGCTCTTCAAATGATCATTTCGAAAGAGAAAAAGATCATTTTGACAGTTGCTGACGGTAAGTCATGGGTGTTTCGCCCGTTTGCTTTTTAAAAGCAGTGTTGAAGCTGGAAATGCTGTTAAACCCGACCTCATAAGCGATAGAAGCTATGGTTTGGTTTTTGAACTCTTCAAGGTGGAGCAATCGTTTGGATTCCTCAATCCTGAATGCATTCACAAAACTATTGAAGTTATTGCCACTTTTTTGATTGATCACCTGAGACAGAACCTGTGGGCTTACATTTAGCGATTCACTCAATGATTTTAGGGAAAGGTTGGTGTTTTGGAATTGCTTCTCATCCACAATGAGTTTTAACGCTTTGGCATAGATATGGTCGCTTTGTTCCTCTGAGACGGGTGTTGTTTTGTATTTTATATGGTCAATCTTGGGAATGTACCCTTTGCTGATGACAATAAAGCTTATTACATATGCTACAATAGAATAGAGAATAGGTCCAATCACATAAGGGATAACATCGTCAAACAGGTTTAGTACATAGGCCACCCAAATGACGAGAAGGCCGTAAAAGAACAAGCGCAATAAAGCAAAGGTATCCAAGCTAAGACCAGCATCTTTTTGCTGAAGGACATACCGATAACTAAACAACAGATAAACAAGAAAATGAAGGTAGTATCCAATAAAAAGTGTTACGAATAATGCGAGCGGCAAAGTTGTCGTGTGACGCTCCTCCAATTGTAATCCAATGACGAAGCCCACGATTGCTGGGATGAAATGGAGAAAGTGCTTCGTAGTCAGCCGAAATGATTTACGCGTGCAGGAGAGCGCAAAGAGGTAATACAGCGGTCCAATAGCCATGATAAGGCTGAGTCCCCCAAAAATGATTTTGATATCAATGCTATCGGTGAATTCCAGAAACACCGATTTCCCAACCCTGATGGATAGAACAATTAGAAGTGCACTTAATAATTTGTTGGAGAGCGAATTTCCTTTCCGGTAACCCCAGAGAAATAAGGCCAGAAATAAGCCATGGAGAACACCCAGTCCACTAATGACAACCAAAATAATATCATTTGCACTCATCAGACGCAAATTAATTCAAATGATGCATTGTACCACCACAGAAATCAACTCAAAGATTTCTTGGGGGGGGGGGCTCTTGCCATTGCCTTGGATTGTGGGTAGTCTATGCTCCAGATTGGGCAATGTTTTGCCACCAATGGCCAGATGGGTACAGGAACAAATTCCCGATGAATCCTGAAAAATACCAAATTATATAGCTTAATAAATTCGGACTGTTCTTTTCATAAACGAAATGTAACTTCTGAATAAACCCAACAGGCCACAACATGATGTATGCGTCTTGTACCTCCCAGGCTTTCCTGCATTTTCGCAGCGGCCGGTCCCACCCCACCCTCTTATGTCGAAAGAACAGGCTTTTATGCATGGCTGGTGACCATAAATAGTTTTATCTTAGTGGAGTAATCTCCAGAGGTAGATCACGCGTAGGGGTGATAGATTGGTGCTTAGCTAACATTTTAATGAAAATGGAAAACATCCTCTCAAAATATCACAAGCATCTTCTGGTAGTAGCCCTTATACTATCATCAATAGCGATTTCAATAAGAGGAAGTAATGGTGAAGTTAAATTGGTTTTACATAACTATCCTGCCCTAATAACTTTATTGATAACAGTAAGCCTATTCTTAGTTGCCATCTATTTTCAGATTAATAGAAAGAAAATTTCTAATCTTTCAAATCAAATAAAAGAGCAGTCCCAATTTAAAGATGATAGAATAGATGTTCTTCTTGATGGATTGACAGAAAGACAAAGGGAAGTGTACGGCTTGATTATATCAGGAAAGACAAATAAAGAGGTAATGACCGAGCTATTCATTGAGCAAAGCACGCTGAAATCCCATATTAACCAGATATATAGAAAACTAGACATCAGAAGCAGGAGAGAGTTAAAGTCGAAAATAAAAACTTGAAAATCAGTGTGATATATAAAATCAACCCTTTATCAACCCCCAATTATTCGTTCAAACTGATAACAATAGAGAAATTGCGTTCATAAATTTTCACTTAAATGGATGTTTTATGAAAAGTAATTTATTGTACTTCGCCATGTTGCTGTTAGTTCTATGCTTGCCATTCAGGGGTAATGAAGAAGGAGTTCGCTGGCTATGGACAGATATCATTTGGATACCCATGTCTCTGATATTTATTTCATTGGTTTGTATCGGCTTTTACATGTATAAGAAAGAAAGCATGAATAAAACAAACGTTAACTAACATTGGGCAAAGAACATAGGGCGAATGGCGCTTTCTGAAAATTTTAACTTCTTAGCAAACTTTGGCTCGGAGGACAAGTTTACAGCTCCGAACGCCCTACGTTTCATACCCTAAACCGTTAGCGGCAACAAAATGAAAAGAGTATTCATAATCTCATTATATGTCTGGATTCCCTTCTTGAGTTATGCACAGAATGATTCAACTGAAGATTTGGAAGCCTACTTTTCGGCAATGATTGTTAGTGATTTTGATTCTTCAATTCACTGGTATTCCAAAACTTTAGGGTTTGAAGTAGTTAGTAGGGTCGAGTCAGTAGAAAGAGGATTTAAACAATCGAACCTTAAAAGAGGAGATGTATTGATTGAACTAATCCAATTGGACAAAGCACTTAATCTTGAAGATATTGTCCCGAACTACAACAATAAAATGAGATTAATTGGTTTTTTTAAATTAGGTTTTTTGGTTAAAGATTTCGATAAGTGGATTGACCATTTCACTAATGAAAAAGTAGATTTTTATGGAGGTATTGTAACGGATGATATAACTGGGAAAAGGATGGTAATTATTACTGACCCTGACGGTAACCGAATTCAGATTTTTGAAAAATAAAAATGTTACTAACAAATACTAAAATGAAAATCAGAACTAGACAATTTGAAATGGTAATGCGAAAGAGAAGTTTTCATGCTTCTGGCAACTGGGGCGTATTGTCATTTTAGTAAGACGTTATTGACAAATGGTAGGTCAAAGTCGTCAACATTTAAATCAATGGAAAAATTAATTTATGCTTTCAATAGCCATAGGCATATATTAGCATATAATTGATGAATCTAAGGTCGAGATTATCCACGACATCCAAATAGAGCGCTATGGTGGTGCTAATGGAATTAGAGACAAAGGCGCATTGGAGTCCGCTCTAAATCGACCTTACCTAACATTTGACTCCAAAGAACTGTATCCGGAACCTATTGATAAGGCTGCAGCAATTTTGGAAAATCTAATAACAAATCATCCATTTATTGATGGCAATAAAAGAACTGCGTTTGTCCAATTGAAATTGATTTTAATGGAGCATCAAACGGATATAGTTGAAGGTGAAAATAAAAAATACACCTTTGTCATTGAAGCTGCTTCAGGCGAATTAACATTTGATCAAATTAAAGATTGGATTGCTAGCAGAGTTAAGTAAGTTTAAATACTGAATAAATATACGGCCAAATCAATTGAACTGTTTATTCAAATAAAAGAGTAAAATAAACTCAGCACAACAATGTAGATAATTAATTAAATGGGCTCAAATATTGATTGTTAAAAACTAAAAGATAAATAGTAAGCACGTGTGTAACTTTGAAAACAAAAAAATGAAAGAAATTAAATACCCAAAATCCTTTTCACATATAGGAATAACAGTACCAGATATTAACAAGGCTGTAGAATTTTATGAAAGTGTTATGGGTTGGTATGTAATAATGTCACCCTCCACTGTTAAGAAGGAATCGGAAACCGCCATTGGACGAATGTGTATTGATGTATTTGGAGAGAATTGGGAAGAGTTTGAAATTGCTCATATGTCAACTTCTGACGGAATTGGGATTGAATTGTTTTCCTTTCCACATGGAATAAAAGAAGTACCTGAATTCAATCCATTTAATACGGGACTTTTCCATTTTTGTGTACAGGATCCAGACATTGAGAACTTGACCAAAAAAATAGTGGAGGCTGGCGGAAAACAAAGAATGCCAATAAGAGAATACTATCCCAACGAAAAACCCTATAAAATGGTATACGTACAAGACCCATTTGGTATTGTATTTGAAATTTATACGCACAGCTACGAATTGACCTATTCATCTGGAGCATACCAAAAATAGAAAACTGTTACATAGCAACATGCATTATCAATAGCGGTTTAAGTACCCTACCCATGAATGCGAATAGCTTATATATGGGTGATAAATTGTTGCTTATTCTTTATCAATAAAAAAATGAATATAATTTAAAACTCTCCTTAGGGTGCCATGAACACTAAAATTAAGACTGAAAATAACAAAATGTTATTACCTAAAATTGAGGCACTTTGTGAAAAAGAAGCAGACAACGGAGTTAAGAAAAAGTATCTTTACGCATTAGAAAAAGGTAAGAAATATATGAAAAATAGCATCATTGTATCCCTTAATACTATTTTCATAAATGGGTAAGAAAATCACCAATCAAACTTCATCAACCTCTTATTCAAGTAAAACAGACGGTAACAACATAAAAGAATGCAAGATTTACTATTTGACTTTATCTCAAAATACGTTACGCTGACAGAAGCCGAGAAGAACGCCATCGTTTCTTTGGATCTATTTCGTACCTTAAAGAAAGGGACAACCATACTCAAAAAAGGACAGAAATCGAAGGACAGCTACTTTGTGCTGGAAGGCTGTATTCGGATTTATTACATAATAGACGGAGATGAAAAAACAACAGCTTTCTATACAGAAATGGAGGCTTTGACACCCCCTTGCGTAGTAAGCAAAACTCCGTCTGAATATTACGTAAGTTGTGTGGAGGACAGTATACTTTTGATTTCCAATTCAGATATGGAAGCAGAAATAAACAGTAAATTTCCAAAGTTTGATTTAATGTGCAGAAAATTGTCGGAGGAGTTGTTGGCCAAACAACGAATAGACTTTGACGAGTTTAAGACTTCATCTCCAGAACAACGATACCTGAACTTACTACAAAAAAGACCGGACCTTATTCAGCGTGTGCCACAACACCAACTAGCAAGCTATTTAGGCATCAAACCTCAATCCTTAAGCAGACTAAGAGCAAGGATTCTTGAAAAAAAGAGCTAAACGTATTTCTTAACTTAAGTGAACAAGTAATAGTATCCCGGCCATCTACTTTTGATGCATCGTTTAACCTCGATGAATAAAACATATGCAAAAGAAGATTTTAGGGATTGGACTTGCCTTAGTATTGGCAAGCAGTTTTCAGGTGCATGCGCAAAACACGAAACAAGACGGTGCCTACAAAAGGTGGTTTGTTGGCAGCACGCTCTATTTATTAGGCAATTTTGATAAAGTAAATAACCCTGAGTACGTACAACTCAATGTTGGGTATAGGATAACACCCAAAGATGTTGTTTCCTTTAGATTTAAAAGATCCATTTACTCCTGGCCAATAGGTATCCCTTTTGGATCTTCATCATTTGATGCGCCTGGACAAAACTATCCTGGACATGCTCGTATACTTGCTCCTACATTAGGATACCAGCGGTTTTGGTGGAAAGGAGCCTATACATCCGTTCAAGCGTTGAATGCTTTTGAAAAATATCTGGATGAGGACAATAAAAAGATTGGAAATGGATACACGTTGTACCTGGACTTCTATTTAGGGTACCAGTTTAAGTTTTTTAACGACCGGTTCTTTTTTGAACCAGCTATTGGAATTAGTTATTGGCCTCTAAGAACCAATGTTCCAGCATCTTTTAAATCAGTAGAAGTAAAATGGCCTAACTACTTTATTCAACCCGGGTTTGATTTTGGATTTAGGTTTTAGAATTCTTACCGAGATCTATAAGTGTGCACCAGCATGAATCGTTTAACATCAATTAAAAAAGAAATGAAAATGAAAAGTTTATGGATTGGACTTGCCTTAGTGTTGGCAAACAGTTTACAGGTGAAGGCACAATATGCCAAACAAGACAGTAGTTATAAAAAGTATTTTGTTGGGAGCACGCTGTTTCTATTGGGTAATTTAGATACCGTAGATCCTCCTGGCTTCGCTCAACTCAATGTAGGTTATCGTATTACAGGGAAAGATATAATTTCTCTCGAACTAATAACCTGGAAACATTCCTGGCCACTGGGTATTAACCCATTTTATAATAAGGCATACGGAACACCTGAAGAGAAATATCCTGGTCATATCAGAGAATGGGGTTTTGGTCTTGCTTATCAAAGGTATTTCTGGAAAGGTCTTTACGCAGCAGTACATGTAGCGCCTATGTGGCAAACCTATAAGAATGACAACGGTAATAAAGTGGGTGATGGTTTTATCATATTCAACACTTATCGAATTGGCTATCACGTTAAACTCTTTAAGGATAGGTTTTTTATAGAACCATCTCTGGGTGTTGCAGGCCGTCCTTATTTCACTGAAATGCCTGATGGTTTTAAAGAAAAAGATGACAAGTGGCCAAAATGGACGCCTGAACCAGGATTGCATTTTGGGTATAATTTTAAGTGATTTTGCGGAGGTTAGGAATATAGCTGATAACATCAATACGTAGCAGCCAACAACAGCTCCTAGTGGAAATAAATGGCAATAGTTTTATCATAGGAGCGTTATAATCGGAAGCGGGGATGTCACGCGGGAGGAAACATTGTTGTTGGAAGCAAGACTGGTTTTATTTATATTAACCTAATATTGACGCATTAAAGTAGCTTATTATGAAAAACACTAAGATTAGGCGCTTTCTAGGAATTATGGGATTGATTTTTTCCCTTGCTATAATTTATTCACTGATAATTAATTTTCCAGACTATAAGTCGTATGAAGTAGGGTTTACATCAGGCTACATTCTTGGCTTAACTCTAAAGTTCCTTGGCGCTGTTGGACTAATCGTTTATGGAATTAGTTCACTTAAGATGAAGGGGAATCCCAAAATCTAAGCACTTTAAGAATTAGTTGTCGTGTCCAACATACAGCATAATGTTTCCGCCAATTGTTTTCCCTGGCTGTCCTGGTTTCGCTCTCTCTCCCCTAACTTACAGCTTTATCTCAAATCATGAAGATTAACAAATTGCAATTTTCAATAGATATTAAAGCAGAGAAAACCAAGATTTGGAATGCACTTTGGAACGAGAACGCTTATCGGGACTGGGCTGGCGTATTTTTTGAAGGTTCCTATGCCATCACCGATAATTGGAAAGAAGGCAGCAAAGTATTATTCCTTTCTCCAGATCAAAGTGGTATTTACAGCATCATCGAAAAACACATTCCAAATCAAATTATGATGTTTAGGCATATCGGAAAGGTGGTGAATGGAAAGGAGCAACCCATTGATGATGAAACAAAAAAATGGACAGGCGCCATAGAAACTTATACGCTTACCGAAGGAACAAACAACAATATACTTAGTGTTGAAATTGATGTTCTTGACGAACATTTGAACTTTATGAAAACCACTTTGCCAAAAGCACTGGAGAAGGTGAAGCATAACTGCCACCAACAACGGATATAGCTCATGTAGTCCACCTGGCTGTCCTGTGTTTCAGTCAGCGAACTAACCTTCGATAGCCCTCGGGAGTGGCCCCAAAATAACGTTTAAACATTTTGATGAAATAAGATGGGTCATTGAACCCACAGGTAAAGGCAACTTCCTTAATGGACTTATCACTGTACAATAAAAGCTTGGATGCTTTATTCAAGCGAGTTTTGATAATATATTGACGAGCTGAAGAGTCAAATCGCTTTTTAAACTCACGTTTAAATGTAGAAAGACTAACTCCCGCATTAGAAGCTAGTTGATCCAATGAGATATTGGCATCAAACTTATGAGATAACAAACTGTACATTTTAGTACTATCGCTAAGCTGAACTCCTTCCCTTACAAAATTTTCTGGAGGTACAGTAACGCTCAACAAAGAGAGTAATTCATAAAGCTTAAAGTCGAAATAGGCATCTGGAAAATGATTGTTCTTTAAAAGCGCTGAAAAAGCACTAAAGTAAGCCGTAACAAATTGATTACGTATTACAATTGGAGATACTACATCCAACTGATCTGTAGCATTTAAGAATAATGCGTAACCTGAAAATACCTCCGGTGATAATGCAATATTTATACACCTAAGTTGCCCGTCTTGCCATAATACATCACAGAAAAAAAATGTATTCTTTGGAATAAGGATTCCTTCTCCAGCCGATAGCTGATAATTATCCTTATCAATGGTTATTACCTTCTTACCCGAATAGACGTAAATTAATAAAGGGTATGGAAATAATAACTCGGCTTCGGCTCTCCTTTTAAAGTTACATACACCTAAAAGATTTTTGCCATGACTTGCATAAGGCGAAAAATCAAGAATTTCCTGATTTAAAAACGCAGGATAATCAGTTAACATGGTGTTTATTAACGGAATTACAAATTCCCGGGTTTCATTATAAAATACTAGGCTGGGACAGTGTTGATCGCATAATCGAATCCAGGTCTAACAGCATTTGTTTACAATCCCCATTGTATGACGACCCATGCATGGTCGCTAACAAAGTAGGTTCTAATCCCGATAATTCCTGAAGCATGGGAAGCGTTTTATCTGAGTAGGGTGAATAATCAATAAGCGGACCTGCCTGCTGTTGTTCCAGTGACGCTTGATGGATACCAAGAATATCGTTGTTTGTAAGTGGTTCCACATTACCGTGGTGGAAAAACAGATCAGAACAAAAAAGGGTTCTGTTGTGCTGCTCAAACAAAACACCTGCATCCCAACCATGCGGTAAATGGGGTGTTTTAAAAAATTGAAATTTAAATTTACCCGTTGAGAAAGTCTCCCTGTGCGCCAGGCCTACAGCAGGCCGTATAGCAAAGTCAGACATATTCACCAAAGCCCCTATGTCGCTACAAACTGGCCTGGCATGTGGCGCTATTTCCAGCCATTTATTAAGCGCTCCACATTCATCAACTTCAAAATGACTAAAACCTATCCACCGCAACAGTCTTGGATCAATTAATTTCGAAACAGCTTCCAGTAGTACTGGAAAAGTTTGTTGTAAACCTGCGTGATAAAGCATGGGCTCATCATCTTTGATAAGAAAATGATTGAACTGAAGATTAAAATCTTTAACGTAAATAGATATTCGATATACGTTGTCTGTGATTTCCGATAACTGGTACATAAGTAAACATTTTTACTTATTGTACGCTATTACCCGGTTTAAGATGCTGCACTTAATATAACAAAAAGATCAATTTATAGGATAGAACTACCATTGATTGTACCACCTGCCAATTCGCTCATTTTAGAAAGATGGTGATCATCATGTTCTGCAACAAAGTATGCCAAATCGATCAATCTCATGGGTACTTTTAGTCTTGGATGCAAGGCATATTTAAAGACATCCTGCTCGCCCAAATTTTTAAGCGCATCAAGCGTTGATTGCCTTGATTTTTCAAAATCGCTTACTAATTGTGTTAACGATTTAGCATTGTGATTCGCGTTTGTTGTCTTCGTATTTTCAAGATCAGCATGTCTTAATTCCTCTCGATTACTAAGAATATCTTCAATTCTGCCTAACCACAATGGTTCAAGGTCAGATAAATGACCTATCTGTTCCTTAATGGACCAACTGTTATTCATGCGTATCGCACAGTCATCATCTCGAAGAAACTTTACTTTAAACGCCATGCGCAAAGGTGTTCCCGCAAGTCTTTCTAAAATTGCGGGCATAATATTCTGATTGGTGACAGTGAAATCAAACTTTCTTTCAAACCAATTAACTTGTTTCATATTGTAAAAATGGATTCGGTGGTAAGAGTTAAAAATGAATTAGTTATGTTAACGATCAATTCAGTGCAATCGTTGTTTCCATTCATAGTTAAAGTAGGTCAAATTATTGTGCCTCCTGATAACTTATAAAAGTTTCAAGCACCAGATCAGAAATAATTAAAATCTTGTAAATTTATTATTTCGCCACCTACATTGGCGGTGGCAACAAGCCAAATCCATTTGATGAGACTAATGACAAGACTAATAATAAAATACAATTGGGCAAGTGTGGGAATTTTTGCTTGTGTTATAGTTATTGCTCATTTCTTCACTTCCAATCCATACGATTGGAGAAATAATACCATAAGCGAACTAGCTTCACAGTATTACCACTATCGCTGGATAATGAAAAGCGGATTTATTCTGTTTGGCAGTATTTTAGCAATGGGAATTATACATAAACTTATTAATGGAAATGGTAAACTTTTGAAGGAATTACCAATTCTAATATACGGATTGGCAATTTTGGTTTCCGGACTTTATTCAACAAAACCAGTTATAGCAGGAATAGAATACTCAGAACTTGAATCACAAATCCATTCGTATGCTGCACAAATTGCAGGGATAGCATTTTCAGTTGGACTTTTAATACAAGGGTTTACCGAAACCAACAGGAACCTGAAAATAATTCATTTTAGCGCATTTTGTTTTGTGATTGGCCTCTCTGCTTTATTCGGACTAATACATTCGGATGTCGGAATAATACAAAGGATAATGTATGTAGGAAGTTTTGCTTGGCTGCTATTCTTTTACAATCGAAAAGAAATAACCCCTAGCTGAAAGGAAATAATATTAGACTGATTTGACTCCACTACGTATTTCAAAGCGTGTGTTTTATCAGCATTTCTTTTTGTATTTTGAAGATTGCTATGGTTTATAGATACTGTCGATAATGAAGATCGCAACTAATTAAATTTTATGAAGAACCTCCTCTATCTGGTGGCGTTGACTATGGTCTTTAGTCATTGTCGCCCGCGTGCAGAAGAAAGCTATATCACCCTATTCCCTGGAAAGCCGGGTGTTCCTTCTACAATAAATATAGAGCATGAATTTCTTCTTGGCCAAGTTAATGCGATAACCCTATTTCAAGACAGTACGGGCCTTGTAGCTACTGAAGTTGAAGAATTGATGCAGCATCATTTTGCTGAAGAAGAGGATTTTGTACTACCCCCTTTAGGGCTGTTACCTTTATTAGCAAGTGGTACAATACCAGAACAAAGTAAAGAGGTCATACAATTGACTGAGAAATTGAAATCACAGTTGGCGCACATGACTTTGGAACATCAGATGATCAATGCATTAATGGTACAGCTAAAAAAAGTGGCTATACAGGAAAACCACCAGGAAGTAATTGATTTTGAAAAGGCGCTTCATAAACATGCCATAACCGAAGAAGAAGTTTACTTTCCTGCAGCTATTCTGGTGGGTGAATATTTGAAGTTGAAACTTTATCCTCTGCAGAGCCAATCATAGCGAGCGCTCAAGGCTGATAGTTGGCTGACTATGTTCTGTGATAAGTTTTTCCGATCCTGGCAAAAGGATGTCGACTTCGCACCGTTGACAGTTTTCAACACCGGAGGCAATGTCTTTCTCAGTAGGCTCATTAATCTGAAAACTTCTTTCTTCTAACAAGAATCCAAAAGGTAAGTACCATGTACCAAAGTGCAGTCAAAGGCCCAAAGTCAATTGAACCAGCTTCTCCCGGGGGTTCGGGAAAATAGGCCATGTTGAATGAAAGAAGTAGTAATCCAACCGCTATGCCAGAAATTGAAAATATTTTGCCAAAAACTGGATGACCCCACATTGCAATAGAGAATAGAATTGTGCCTGTGGATATGAAAATATCCCAAGTCAGGTCGATTCCGAGCTGAATGGCATTTACCTCCTGGAAAATCCATTTCAACTGTTCATCAGTTACTGAACCCCGATCCTGAGTTTTGAACTCTTCATGAAATGCAAATGAAGTTTGTTGAACCACAAGCATAAGCGTAACCAATGCAGTCCCGACAATATTAAATAGCACACCTACCTGTAAAACGATAGAGTTCTTCCAGTGCCTGATAATATGGAATGTGCCATAGGAGGCCATCATGAAAAATGGGCCGAATGTAAAAGCGAGAAGCAACCCAATTTTCTCAGGCAGAGGTGCGAATGCTGCCAAACCATAGGAGAGGCAAGCGGAAAAGCCGGTTAAGATGGCAAAGCGCACCCAGCGTGAAATCGAGATGCTATTCATATATATAATAGGATTTTGCTATTGTAATTTACAAATTATTTAAGAATCACGAATTTCATTATGTGGGATTTCAAATAATTCTATCATATGGTCGCAATGTTTAACCCGGTAGTAGTTTAGAGTTGATTCAAAAGTGGTGGAATTAAAGTCTTTAACAATATGGACTCGATACTTAGGTAGTTGGGTATCGTTGACCGCTGACAATCCGAGGAACAATTAACGGCTAACAGAAAGAAATTAAACATTTTTCACCCAAATGTTGATTCGATGTTTTAGATCGAATGTGAGTAACTGTTAGATTTGGGCCTATGCTTCAGAAACATATCATTGTATTTTTATGCCTGATTGGATTGGCGGAAACGCATCCCACGTTGGCTCAAAATAAACCACAGACACCACTCTCTATAAAAAAAGCAATCGGAGCCATCCAAATCGATGGCGTGCTAGACGAAGAAGACTGGAAGAGGGCAATGGTGGCAAAGGATTTCTTTTTAAAATTTCCGGTGGACACCGCCTTGGCTCCTTTTCAGACAGAAGTGAGGCTCACGTTTGATGAAGACAATTTGTATGTTTCGTTCGTCTGTTACGATGATCAAACGCCCGACATCGTGCAATCGTTAAGGCGCGACTTTGACTACGGCAGCAACGACAATGTTGGGCTAACGTTGGGTCCTTACAACGACCGGATTAACGGCTTTTTCTTCGTTGTTACTCCTCGGGGGGTTCAGATGGAAGGCACTGTGTCGCAGGGTGGAACTGGGGAAGACAGTTTCAATTCCACCTGGGATAATAAATGGTATTCCAAAGTGGTAAAGTATGAAGACCGATGGATTGCGGAACTTGCCATTCCTTTCAAGAGCCTTCGTTTCAAAAGCAACTTAAGAGAATGGAATATCAATTTTGTTAGATGGGATATCAAACGCAACCAATCAAGTACATGGGTTGCGGTACCCATTCAGTATGACGAGGGTTCTTTTGCCTATTCGGGACAATTAGTCTGGGAAGACCCGCCCCCAAAGGCAGGCTCCAATATCTCGTTGATTCCCTATGTGGCCGGATCAAGTTCAGTTGACCGTGAGACTACACCAACAAACCGCGACCAGGACTTTCAGGGTGGACTGGATGCCAAGGTGGCTGTTACCCCTTCCTTGAATCTTGACCTTACGATTAACCCCGACTTCTCACAGGTAGAAGTGGACAGGCAGGTAATCAACCTAACCCGTTTCGAATTTCGCTTTCCGGAGCGCAGACAGTTTTTTTTGGAGAATAGCGATCTTTTTGGAAATGCGGGTTTTCCTGAGTCGCGACCTTTTTTTTCACGTAGGATAGGGCTTGCTAGAGACTCTTCCAGTAATATTCAAAAAGTTCCCATTGCGTTTGGGGCACGAATCAGCGGCTCCATCACCAAGGATTGGAGGGTCAGCGCCATGAACATGCAAACACGTGAGCAGTTGTCGCTGGGGTTGCCACGCCAGAATTATACGGTGGCTACCATCCAACGCAATTTCTGGAAGCAGTCCAATGTTGGCATTACCTACGTGGACAAACAATCCCTTGGGCTTCACCTTCGTGATACGATGAAATACTTCTATAAAGACCTGGTCAAACGCAATGAGAGATCGGAAGCGGTACTCAATGACTTTAACCGCGTGTTGGCCATTGATACGGATTTGCTGAGCATAGACAACAAGTGGTATATGAGTGCTTTCATGGGAAAGGCATTTGATGTGCTGCGTTCAGATCATTCGTTAGCAGGTGGTTTGTTTGGCCGTTATGCTGACCGAAACTGGGAAGTGTTTCTAGGAGAGACGTTTGTTGAGGAGAACTACAATTCGGAGGCTGGATTCGTCCCCAGCTACGGTGTATACCCCGGACAGTTCAATACGTTTGGCAACATTGCCCATAGGTTTTACCCTAAGGAAAAATCAGTTGTGGTTATGTCACCAGGAGTTATGGTTACCTATACACATATCCCCGATGGTACCATAACCGATCGCAATGTGATGTTCAATTATGATTTTCGTTTCAGAAATACATCCAATTTGCGCTTTGGTTACGGCATGACGTTTCAAAGACTTACCAGCGATTTTAGTTTGATCGATGAGGATCGATATACCAGTTACCTGGAAGGTGAAACGTATGAATGGGGAAGTCTTTCGGTGTCGTATTCCTCTGATCAAAGGAAGCTGATCAATTATCAACTGCAAAGTTCCTATGGGGGCTTTTATAATGGAACCAACCTGAATATAAACGGTCAGCTCAATTACCGTTATCAACCTTTTGGAAGCTTATCCATCCGTTACGATTACAATGATCTGCGACTACCGGATAATTATGGCCAGGAAAAACTTTTCTTATTGGGTCCCCGTCTCGATCTAACGTTTACTGACAAACTCTTCCTTACCACCTTTGTTCAGTACAATAACCTGGCAGATAATGTAAATCTTAATGCCCGATTTCAATGGCGTTACCAGCCAGCTTCTGATTTTTTCATTGTTTACACAGAGAATTACCTGCCTGGCACCTTGGGCAGCAAAAACAGAGCATTGGTATTTAAGTTTACCTATTGGCTAAATCTCTAACACCAGTGGCCTGATCACTCTAACTCTGGATACTTCACACTATACACCTATCTCTTCCCTCCTATTTTGAGCTAAGCTTTTTCAAGCCTTGAAATGGAAATAAGCAATTTGCTATTTTGTGAACTTGTGCATGCAGGCATCAAGCGTGGTTTGTTAAGTATTCAGAATTAAAAAACTAAAACCCTTGCCAAGGTTCGTGCGCTCACGAACCTTGGATAAGGATAAAGTTGCTTACTTGTCTAACCAGTACTTGCCCAGGTGGCTGTTCCTTCTTGGAATTAAAATCCAATCCTTTGCTCGTCCGTCTATGAACCTCATGCCATCCTTGGTGTAGATCGCATCTTCTTCCATGGATACACTCAGCTTCTGGTTGCCCAACTCAGGAACGGGTACCTGCGCATTCAATTCAATCGAGTAAGCCGTGTTTTCGAAGAGCGGCCACTCTCCTTCACCTTTTACGAACTCCTGCTTTTCCACATACGCAGTGGTAGGACCTGCACCGTGACCGTGATATCCAATAGGGTGTGAATAAAGTGTTCCATCGATGCCTTCAGCCTTCATTATTTTCAATGCTTCCAAAACCATATCATTCCCCGTTTTTCCAGTTGCAAACGTAGAGACCTGGATATCCTGTAAATGATTGCTCACCGCGAGTGCCTTCTTTAAGTAGTCGGGTACATCGGTTTCTCCGGGTCTCAAAACATAACCGTTCTCCTGGGTGTCTGTATTCAGACCCAAATAGGTAATCCCAAAATCACACCACAACATATCGCCATGTTGAATGACCTCTTCATTGTTACTGTAACTTTCGATTACATTTTTTTCTTTGTTGTACCGTTGGATGCTGACTGAAGGAAAGAACCATGTGGTCAATTTGAGTTCACCGATTCTTTCCAGCATCCACCAGCGCACATCTGTCACAGTAGTAGCACCCGGTGTAATCACTTCCTGTGAAAATGCCTCTGCAATAATGGTGTGCGCTATGTTACCCGCTGTTTCATACAATGCAATTTCCCGTTCTGTTCTGGTTTCCAACCAGCGCACGGCCAGTCCACCGCCCTCAACAATCCGGCTTTGGTATTTTTTGGGCAAACGTTGCATCAGGTTGCGGTATTCGGTGGTCGACAATCCATCAGCATGTTTGAAGTCCTCTGAAATGTTAAGGGAAATTTTCTGTGGATCTTTGCTTCCGATAAAAGTGATCAAAGCATTCCACTGATCATCTTCATACCACTTGGGTGGATTCTCCTTGGGGGTCCAGGCACTTTTATACCCCGGCATTCCATGCTTTTGTATGTAATACCTTTCCACGGGTTTGCCGGGGGCGGGTTGATAAAAGGCAATGATGGTTCTTCGTCTTGCGGTGATCCAGGTAGATGGTCGCATCGACCAGAACACCGGATCTTCATTGTATTCTCTGTTGATGATCAGCCACATGTCCACACCCTGCTGTTCCATTAACTTTGGCAGCAGGTTGGTTAGGCGATCTTCAAGGATTTCATCCATAAGGGCAGCCCTTTCCTTCAGTGAAAGGAGCTGCGGCATTTCCTGCTGACCAAAAACGGTCAGCGCAGAAAAGAAAAGCAGCAAATAGGTGGAGTAGCGTTTGATCATACATTTTAGGTTTTGTTAAATTTCCTAAAATGCCCCAGGCTATACAATAAAAGTTATACCAGTGGACAGAGTCAACAACATTTGTTGTCCTGTATAACAATTCAGGTTACTTCTCCAACCAATATTTGCCCAAATGACTGTTTCTCCTTGGAATTAAAATCCAATCCTTTGCACGACCATCTATGAACCTGACGCCATCTTTGGTATAGACCGCATCTTCCTCCATCGCAATTCTGATTTTTTGATTACCAAATTCAGCAATAGGAACTTGCGCATTCAACTCAATGGAATAAGCAGTATTTACATACAAAGACCATTCTGCGGCTCCTTTCATAAACTCTTGTTTTTCTGATAATCCAATGGTTGGTCCTGCACCATGACCATGGTATCCGATAGGATGAGAGTATAGTGTACCATCAATATCTTCTTTTTTCATTTGTGCCAATGCTCCTAATGTCAGGTCATTGCCTGTTTTTCCTGTGGCAAACTGAGCAATCTGAATGTCTTGTAAACGATTGGTGACAGCAAGGGCCTTCTTCAGGTAATCGGGCACATCAGTTTCTCCAGGTTTCAACACATATGCATTCTCCTGCGTGTCTGTGTTTAATCTCAAATAGGTAATTCCGAAATCACACCATAGCATGTCACCATGTTGAATGACCTCTTCATCGTTCCTATAGCTGTTGACAACATTTTTGTCCTTATCGTAACGCTGGATGGTTACAGATGGAAAGAACCATGTATTCAATTTGAGCTCACTGATTCTTTCGAGCATCCACCAGCGTACATCTGTTACTGTAGTAGCACCCGGTGTAATCACTTCCTGTGAAAATGCTTCTGCAATAATGGTGTGTGCGATGTTGCCTGCCGTTTCATACAATGCAATTTCACGTTCTGTTCTGGTTTCCAACCAGCGCACTGCCAATCCTCCGCCTTCAACAATCCGGCTTTGGTATTTTTTGGGCAAGCGTTGCATCAGGTTGCGATAATCGGTAGTTGCTAAACCATCTGCATGTTTGAAAGTCTCTGAAATATTCAGTGATAGTTTCTTAGGGTCTTTTTCTCCAATCAAGGTGATCAGGGCATTCCATTGATCATCTTCATACCATTTGGGTGGATTCTCTTTGGGTGTCCAGGCACTTTTATAACCCGGCATACCGTGTTTTTGTATGTAATACCTTTCCACGGGTTTTCCGGGAGCGGGCTGATAAAAAGCAATGATGGTTCTGCGCCTGGCATTGATCCAGGTGGAAGGTCGCATCGACCAGAACACCGGATCTTCATTGTATTCTCTGGTGATGATCAGCCACATGTCCACACCTTGTTCTTCCATTAACTTTGGCAACAGGTTGGTAAGACGATCTTCAAGGATTTCATCCATTACAATAGCCCTTTCCTTCAGCGGAAGAATATCGGGCATTTGTTGTTGGCCAAAAACGGTCAGTGCAGAAAAGAAAAGTAGCAGATAGGTAGCGTAGCGTTTGATCATACATTTTAGGTTTTGTTAAATTTCCTAAAATGCATCAGGCGATACAATAAAAGTTATACCAGTGGGGCATGATCAGGGGTCGAGAAATCAAACTAGCAGCTATGCGCCTCAGCGGTAAACAAAAACCAAGCTTAGCAAAGCCAAAACCCTACCCTACCACTTCCTCATACAACCGATACAGGTTCCCTCCCATGATCTTGTCAATTTGAGATGGGGTGTACTTTCTCTTCACCAGATTTTCGCGGATCACGTTCATTCTGGATGGCCCATTGAGTTTTTCTAAAAACAGCGGCCAGTCGGCAGGTTTGAATTGCGCTCCCTCCTCTTTCAATAATATCTGAATTTCTTCTTCCGTACTGGGAATCACGCGGTGATCGCGGTCGCTTCCGATGGCCACGTGATCAATACCGGCCGTTTTTACAGCGTGATCAATGTGATCGAAGTACACTTCGAGGTTATTGGTTTTTTCCTTGGTCATAAAAGTTCTGATCTGGCACATGCCAATCACACCTCCATGGTCGGCCAGCAACTTCAGGTTTTCATCTGTGGTATTTCTCGGATGTTGGTACAATGTCCTGCAGGTGGAGTGAGAAATGATGACAGGCTTTTTAGAGGCAGTGATCGTTTCTGCCATGGTTTTCATACCCGCATGCGACAGGTCAATCAGCATGTTCTTTTCATTCAAGCGGGCCACCAGCTCCATACCAAAGTTGGAGAGTCCGGCATCGGTGCGCTCATAGCATCCATCTCCCACGTAGTTGCGCGAGTTGTAAGTCATCTGCACACTGCGCAATCCAAGATTATAAAGAATGTCTAATCTTCCGAGGTCTTTTTCAATAGGCTCCGAACTCTGAATGAGATAGAACACCGCCAGTTTCTTTTCCTTGATGGCGCGGTCAATATCAGACAGGCGTGTGGCTTTTATAAAATGAGTGGGATGATCGTAAAAGTATTTATCGTAAGCAGCCAGATCTTTCAGCAGGATGTCGTAGGCTTCGTGCCCATAATGTTTGGGATCGGAAAGTGTAATGGCAATGGCCCGCGTGCCACTGGCAAGGATCTCATCTATCAACTCCATGGTATACACATCGCGAATTTCTCCCATGGCATCAAAGACAAAACCGGAAGGGGCATCTTTGGCATATAATAAATTGGGAAGCATAGCCAGTCCGGCAGTGGCAGCAGTGGCTTGTTTAATAAAATCTCTTCTCTCCACGGATAAGTTGTTTAGTTAAGTTTTTGAAAATAGCTGCTATTGAGATCAATTACAACATTCAAAACATTGATTTTATAATACCATTCTTGTACAATTGAATTATGAACCTCGAAACTGCTCTATCCCGATATAAGGATGTGCACGAGCGTATACTCCCATCCATCATCTCTGGTTTCACGAAAAAAAATCTCAAAACAGGTTACCTAAACCTCAACCCTCCCCTGTGGATACTTTGGCACATGGCGCGAAGTGAAGATTTTGGTATTAACCGGCTTGCCTGCGATGGCACTCAGGAATTTATCAAAAACAAATGGGGCACCAGGCTCAATGTAAAAACCAACAGAATAGGCACAGGCATGAGCAAGGAGGAAGTAAAAGAAGTTTGTGAGCAATTGAACGCAGTTGCTTTGGAAAATTATCGGACTGCTGTATTTAAAAACAACATTGATACCCTGTCGCGTATTCAATCAGAAGACCTGACCACTGATTGGAATGATGACTATTTGAATAATGTATTGTTCACAGAAGGCACATTAGATAAGGGCACCAACAATATTTTGCCTGTCTATCAAAAAAAAACCAGGGAGTGGTTTGTTGTCCACACCCTGGTTGCACATTCTTTTTACCATATTGGCCAACTGTCAGTTATCAAACAGTTGACGGGAAAAAATTAGTTCTTCTTCTCTAAATCAAGCTTTTGATCAGGCAATTTGTTGTTGATCTGTGGCACCTGCTTCTCCAGAAGCGTAGTGTATTCCTCCTGTACCCTGTCCATTCTTCCCTTCAATACACCATATACCTCACCCTGCTGATTGGTTGGCTTAAAGTCAACCCCATTGGCAGAGATGTCGCTGGCCAGTGCGCTTAGTCTTCCGTACAGTTGCATCGGAGAGCGGAACGCATCTTCTCTTGCTCCTGTAAGATGGATATCATACAATTTGGCAGAGATGCCTTGTGCCTGTGCTTCCATGGCCATCAATTCCTTCTTCAATTTGGCATTCTTGGTAGCAGGAATTAATTCACCCAGCTCTTTGCGTATCCACTCCATTCTGTCGATCATCTCTACTACGGTGTTCATGGCATCGCGCAACTGCAGGGAGAATATTACCTGCTCCTTAATCTCTTCCTCTGTTCCGGTAGTGTTTGGATCTTTCAGCACATCGAATGTTTCAGTAAACTCTTTATCACCAATCTTTATTTTGGCAGTGAATTTTCCAGGAGCAACACGCGGCCCAAGCTGACCTTTCCACAAATCCAGGTCCCAGGTAACCAGGGGTCTCCATCCTTCACCGTTCATTTCTACCCAAGGTCTTCCGGGAGGTTTTGTTCTCAACTTAGGCTGGAAGGTAGGCTCATATCTTAAGTCCCACCACACTCTGTTAATTCCTGCTTTGTTGGTTCCTTTTAATGTACGTACCAGCTCTTGCTGATCGTTGTAGATTTCAATCTGTACACCTCCACTCACTGAATCCTTCAACATGTAGTTGACTGGAGTTCCGTAAGAAGGGTTTCTTCCTGCGTTGAGGCTTGGCGCATCCGTCTTAATGGCTTCTACTTCCTGAAAGCGGTAAGCTTTGCGGATGTTGAACACATAACTTGACTGCTGTGCTACAGCTGCATATTCTCTCAATAGCGAGATATCGTCCATGATATAAAATCCACGACCATAGGTACCTACTACCAGGTCGTCAAAGTTTTCCTGAATGACTAACCAGTACACCGGAGCTGGCGGAAGATTGTTGCTGAATGACATCCAGTTCTTTCCGTCATCGAATGACACATACAAATCGTTATCTGTACCTGCATACAATAATCCTTTCTGCTTGGGGTCTTCCCTTACCACGTGTACAAAACTCAATATCGATTTTGGAATACCATTACTGATTTTTGTCCAGGTCTTTCCGTAGTCAGTCGTTTTGAAAATGTAAGGATCAAAGTCGCCCATCTGGTGCATGTCTACTGAGATGTAAGCCGTAGCAGCATCGTAGCGAGAAGGCTCGATGTTGGCAATCGTACCCCATTTCGGCATATCGATATTTGCAGAAACGTTCTCCCAGTTTTTACCACCATCTTTTGTGATGTGCACCTGTCCATCATTAGAACCTGTCCAGATCAAATCTTTTTGAACCTTGGATTCTTCGATCGCAAAAAGTGTAGCGCCATCAAAGGTCATCAGGTTGTCTGTAGCGATCCCGCCAGAGCTCTGCTGATGTGATTTGTCGTTGGTAGTCAAATCAGGGCTGATGGTTTGCCAGCTTTGGCCTTCATCATCAGATTTGTGTACGTGCTGACTTCCTACATACACCCTGTGTTGGGTATGCGGTGAGTGCGACAGTGGGAAATTCCAATGCCATCTGTATTTCAAATCTGCAGGAGACCAGCCGTAACCTGCCTCAGGCCATACACGTACTTCGCGGGAATGTCCTGTTCTTAGGTCGTGACGTTGCAAACCACCGTCATAGCAACCCGACCAAATAATATTGTTATCAAAAGGATCAGGACGTGCAAATCCACTTTCGCAACCTCCTACCCCTTTCCACAATCCCAAAGGAATGTACCCTTGCATACTGTTGCTTGGTCCACGGTACGACCATCCATCCTGACGGTTGCCGTAAACAAAATAAGGAATCTGATTGTCCACCTCTACGTGGTACATCTGTGCAATCGGAAGGACTACTCGTTGAAAAGTCTTTCCTCGATTAAGTGAGATACTGGCACAACCATCGTGGGCTACCATCATGCGATCCGCATTCAAAGGATCAATCCATATATCGTGGTTATCACCACCACCACGTGGGGGTCTTTTCTCCAAAGTTTTACCTCCATCCAACGACTGGGCAAAACGCACACTCATGAAATAAACTTCGTCTGGATTGTCTGTAGAAACGCCCATGCGTGTATAATAAGGTGCACGCTCTGCCATATCATGGTTGTTGCTCATGAACTGCCATGATTCACCGCCATCATCTGAGCGGTAAAGCAAAGGACTCTTTTCTTCGAACAAGGCATAAACCCTTTTAGGGTTACTATGAGATACAACAACGTTGGTTTTTCCTACAGGTTGCTTTTTACCACCGGGCAGTCCTTTGGTATTCATTGGCACCCACGTATCGCCACCGTCAGTAGATCGGTAAATACCACCTCCTTCGCCACCACTGTTGAGACCCCAGGTATTGATATGAACAGACCACATGGCTGCGAACAATATGTTTGGGTTTTTAGGATCGATCGCAAGGTCAGCTGCTCCTGTGTTTTCGTCTACAAACAACACTTTCTGCCAGGTGTTACCGCCATCTTTTGATCGGTAAACCCCTCTTTCTTGTTGAGGACCGTAGGTATGACCCAAAGCTGCCGCATATATAATATTAGCGTTGCCGGGGTGCACGACCACTCTGCCAATTCTGCCTGTCTTTTCAAGGCCTTTATTCACCCATGTTTTACCCGCATCTTTGGAAAAGTAAATACCGTTGCCAACAGAGTGTGCAGGACGAATCACAAATGTTTCACCGGTACCTACCCACACCTGAGAAGGATCTGTAGGCGCCAGCGCCACCGAACCTATGGATGATACATTCTGATCATCAAAGATGGGATTCCAGGTTACGCCACCATCATCGGTTTTAAACAAACCACCAGATGCTGCACCAATATAGTTGACCATAGGATTCCCCGGTTCACCGGCAATGGCAATGGCACGATTCCCCTCCGGCCCGATAAATCGGTACTTCAGTTCTTTGAACGTCTCTGGCTTAAATTGCTGAGCCATGGAAGACGCTATCACGGCATACAGGAAAAGTGCCGTTAACACTCCTTTTCGTAGTATAAAGTTATTCATTGCTTAAATTAGACTTTGTTTAAATTGAGCATCCAATGTAGGGAAATGGTGGTGCGCTTGACACCGCAATTGGGATGATCGGTGGATAAACTCAATCAATACAACAATTGACATGGATTTTGAATAAACTATGAACCACGCCAACTGGTCAGCATTCACAAAACGAATTCCTGTTAAATCAACTGTGGAGAAAATCTACAGGGCATGGGGTACGCAGGAAGGGCTAGAAAAATGGTTTCTAAGATCGGCTGTTTTCATTACTACAGAAAAAAAACAACGAGAAAGAACATCATTTATTCAAAAGGGAGACACTTTCACCTGGCATTGGCATGGCTACTCCGATTCGGTGTTTGAAAAAAGAGAAGTGATCTCTGCAAACGGAAAAGATCAGATTCAATTTACATTTTCAGGAGGGTGCCTGGTAACGGTCACAGCTCTTCCTGTAGGTGACATAACCATCTGCGAACTTAAACAGGAAAATATTCCATCAGATGACAACCCAAACACCAATTTATATGTCGGATGTGGCGAAGGATGGACATTTTATTTAGCCAATCTAAAATCGTATTTAGAAGGAGGGCTTGACCTTCGTAATAAAGATGTTACCATTACCAAAGTTATTAATTCATAAAACATGAAGTCAATTCAATTCGTAGGCCTCTCAGTGCTTGCTGCACTTTTTTTTTCATGCACACCAGAGAGCGTAGAAAAAGGAGTTTCTTATGAGCTTGCGCAAACACGGAAAGAAAGCATTAAGGACATACAATATGCTTTGCACTTTGATATTCCTCTTGAACAAAATAAAAACATAGCAGGCACCAATACCATCACCTTTCTTTACAAGAAAAATACTTCTAAAAACCTCTATCTCGATTTCAACGAGGAAGTGGATCACTTACAAGAGGTCAAAGTCAATCAAAAGGTCACGGATGTCATTTTCGAAAATGAACACATTGCTATTCCCAACACCTTGCTAGTAGAAGGCAAAAATGTAATAGAAATAACCTTTACCGCTGGCGACCTGTCGTTGAACAGAAACGAAGAGTACCTCTATACCTTGTTCGTTCCCGATCGGGCATCTACTTGTTTCCCTGGTTTTGATCAACCCGATTTGAAAGCATCGTTTGTACTTTCCATGTCAATACCCAATGAATGGGAAGCCATCTCCAATCAAAGCGCTACGATCACGGGCAACGCTGATGAAAAAAGGCTATACCAATTTCTGCCTACCCAGCCCATTAGCACCTACCAATTTGCTTTTGCCGCAGGTAAGTTTGAAAAAACGACTGACTCCGAGACGGGCATGACCATGTATTACCGGGAGACAGACTCAGCCAAGGTAGCCAGCAACGTCAAAGCTATTTTTGCGCTGCACAGCGAAGCCATGGAGTGGTTGAAAAACTACACCACCATTGCTTATCCTTTTGAAAAAATGGACTTCGCACTGATACCTGCCTTCCAGTATGGAGGTATGGAACATCCGGGCAGTATTTTTTACAGAGAGAGCAGTTTGATTTTAGAACCCTCTGCATCGGTCAACCAACGAATGCGAAGAGCCAGTTTGATCGCCCACGAAACGGCACACATGTGGTTTGGCAATTTAGTGACGATGAAATGGTTTGAAGATGTCTGGCTCAAAGAAGTGTTTGCCAATTTTATGGCAGCAAAGATGGTGAACCCACAGTTTCCTGAGATCAATCACAACCTGCGTTTTCTGATGGCGCATTACCCATCTGCTTATGAAATAGACAGAAGTGAGGGTGCACACCCTATACAACAAAAACTGGATAACCTGAAAAATGCTGGAACCTTGTACGGGGCCATTATCTATCAGAAAGCCCCCATCATGATGCGCAACCTGGAAACCATGATGGGCGAGGAAAGTTTTAGAAATGGACTTCGCGATTATTTGTTGGCTTATAGTTATAGTAATGCTTCCTGGGATGACCTGGTGAACTCACTTAAAAAATTTACAGACAAAAACCTTACGTTGTGGGACCGCGCCTGGATCAAAAGCAAGGGGATGCCTGATCTGAATTACACGTTGAACAGTGAATTAACTATCCGGGTTGGTAACGATAGTATCGGAATTGTATGGCCACAGACATTTCAATATCTATTCAATGGTGACAAGGAGGAATTAAAAGATATTTTCATTGAAAGTACCGATGGTTACACCACTCCCGTAACCAACACGCAGTCAATGGTGATTCCCAATTATAAAGGAAGAGGATATGGGTACTTTGCAGCAGATGAACCCAGTAGAAAATATATGCTCAGCAAAGTTAGCGACATCCAAAACCCCGAGGCACGTGCTGGTGTGTGGCTAAACATTTGGGAATATGTATTAAGAGGTGAATTAGAACCCCAACAAGTAATGGAGACCATGCTCCTGGCCATTACCAAAGAGAAAGATCCACTTTTACTGGAATACGTCACCAACAGAATGAACAACTTGTTTTGGCAATTCACGAAACCTGAAGACCGCCAGCTTATCAGTAAAAACATCGATGATACTTTATTTGAATTGATGGCACTTGAAAAGGACAATTCGTTGAAACGCGTGCTGTTCAATTGCTTCACCCGAATAGCCAGCAGCACAGAAGGAATTGAAAACCTTAGAAAGTTCTGGCAAAACGAAATGACCTTAGGACTTGATATCTCAGAGCAAGATCACATAGACCTTGCTTACGAGCTGTCACTAAGAGATCCGAAAGGAAGCAATGAAATCCTGCAAACCCAATTAAGCGATACCCAAAACCCGGATAGGAAAGAAGCAATGAAGTTTATTATGCAAGCTTTATCCGGTGAAGCTACTCAAAGAGATGCCTTCTTTGAAAGTCTGAAGGAACCTGTCAACCGGGAGCACGAGCCGTGGGTACTGGAAGCTTTGGGCTATCTACATCATCCCCTTCGCGCAGACCAATCCGTTCAATACATCAGGCCGAGCCTCGATATGTTGCAAGAAATTCAATTGACCGGGGACATCTTCTTTCCAAAAGGATGGGTGGAGCAAACAGTATCCTCTTATCAATCAAAGGAAGCAGCAGATATCGTAAGACAATATTTAAAAGATAATCCAGGCCTTTCAGATAACCTGCGCAACAAACTGCTCCAGTCGGCTGATCCGCTTTTCAGGGCAGAAAAAATTTTATCGATAAAGCAGACACGAAATATGTAAATTGAAATGATCAACTAACCTTACCCTCATGAAAGTATTTACATCACTCTTTTTGAGCTTGCTGCTTTTTAGCTGCGACTATAACACACAACAGGTTGCCACTGAGGAGCCCGTAGATCAAAAGTGGACCTGGGAGACTGAACGATTTGAAAAAGCGGTGAACCAGGTTCGCGCTGGCAGAGACCTTACGCCCAAGACCTGGCCCAACGGAGCCAAAGTAGCAGTGCTGCTCTCCTTTGATGTAGACAATGAAACAGTTGCCTGGTGGGATGGTGAACCTACCATTTCTGATCTCTCGCGCGGGGAGTACGGTTCCCGCGTGGCCCTGAGAAGAGTGGTGGATCTATTGGAAAAGCATAACGTTCCCGCTTCGTTCTTTATCCCGGCATTAAGTTTACACCTGGCCCCTCAAATGGCGGATGAGATCAAACGACTGCCTCGACATGAGTTTGCCGTGCATGGGTGGATTCATGAGCGCAACACAAGAGTGCCTGCCGACAAGGAGCGTGAAATGGTGATCAACGCCAAAAAAATGCTGACTGAATTAACGGGTGAAACTCCTGTCGGGTATCGCGCCCCTTCTTGGAATTTTAGCGCTGCTACTCCTGCAATCATTCAAGAAGTAGGATTTTTATATGAAAGCTCAATGATGTCGGATGACAGGCCGTATGAATTGGTGATCAATGGAAAGCCTTCCGGTATTGTAGAGCTACCGGTAGAGTGGATATTAGATGATGCACCACTGCTCAATCCAAGGGGTAACAACTATGCCAACCCCCGGGAGTTACTTGAAGTTTTGAAAGATGAATTTGATGTGGCTTACGATGAAGGCACCATGTTTTTGATGACCATGCATCCTCATATCAGCGGGCACCGATCGCGTATTGTGGCATTGGAAGAGTTGATTCGATACATCCAATCCAAAGACAAAGTTTGGTTTGCCACGCATCAGGAAGCCGCTGAATATGTAAAAGCACAAGCAGGACTTCAATGATACTTCCTCGATAAGCCTCTGCCGTGAGCCAATTTATTCGCGCCATTCGAAAATGGGACCTGGTGTTGTTGATGATCAACACCATTATCGGTGCAGGTATATTTGGGCTTCCTTCCAAAGTATTTCAACTCTCTGGCACCTACAGTATACTGGCCTTTGTAGTCTGCGCCCTGGTTATTTTTAACATCATCATTTGTTTTGCAGAAGTAGGTAGCCGATTCGACAAAACAGGCGGCCCCTATATATACATATTGGAAGCATTCGGAAGCTTTCCTGCTTTCATCATGGGATGGTTGCTCTTATGGTCACGCATAATATCCTATGCTGCTTTGATCAATTTATTGGTAACCTATAGTTCTTATTATCATCCTGCACTCAATCACTTTGTTCCGCGCTTATTGATCATGGTGATACTCACTGCACTATTAACAGGCATCAACTATGTGGGAGTAAAAAAGACTACCACGGTCAATAACTTTTTAACCATCGGAAAAATGGTGCCGTTGGTTATTTTTATTTTGGTGGGTCTATTTTTTTTACAACCAGAGCTCCTCTCCTTCCAGGAGATGCCTGAGTTCAATAATTTTTCATCCTCCGTTCTTTTGCTGGTTTTTGCCTTTGGCGGTTTTGAAGTGGTGGTGATCAACTCCGGTGAGATGAAGAATCCCAATAAGATTGTGCCCTATGCGTTGATCATCTCTGCCCTGATCGTGATGGTGCTTTACGGATCAATCCAACTGGTATCGGTAGGCACACTTCCCGGACTGGGCAATTCAGAAAAACCCCTGGCTGATGCCGCTCAAAGTTTTATGGGAGATTTTGGAGGTAACCTTATTACCATTGGTGCCATCGTTTCTATTGTAGGCGCCTTGAATGCGATACTGCTGGTGGGCTCGCGTTTATTATTTGCCTTAAGTGACGAGGAACAATTGCCACAAACACTCTCCACCATTCATGAAAAATACCGCACCCCTACTGTAGCTCTATTTGTATTTACAGTTATCTCATTAATTATTGCTGTTACCGGGTCTTTCATTTATGCCATCACCATCACTGCAATCATTCGCACTGTGATGTATGCCATGGTGTGTGGCGCGCTGATCAAATTGAGAAAACAGGATAAGAAAGGAAAAGAGGCAGCGTATATAATTCCTCACGGAAAATTATTTGCATTGACAGGAATTCTATTTTCTATTTGGTTATTCTCCAGTTCACAGTTGGTAGAAATGAGAGATGTATTGATCTGTATTTTGGTTGGCGTTGTCACATACTGGATATATAAGAAGTCAAAGGGAATTTAATATCAATCCGGGACCGAACCCAACTGGTCGTAAAGACACCCCATTGTCATTTATCACCCAAACAGGCGAAAATCGATGATCTCAATTGTTGGTCTGATTTCTTAATGAATAATTATTCTATCTTGAGTAACCTTTAACAGAAAGAGAGGTTTTTGGTTAAAACCTGCCATGATTGCCAATTACTTGAAGATTGCTCTCCGTAACCTCAATCGTCACAAAGGATACACCATTATATCCGTTAGCGGGCTGGCGTTAGGATTAGCCTGTTGCCTTACCCTTTTACTTTACATTCAGCACGAATTAAGTTACGACACCTACCATCACAACAATAATCGCATCTATCGATTGGTGACCGATGTAGAAGGCTCAAGCTATGGCAGTATTGCTAAAGTGCATGGCCCCTGGGGTCCTACAGCGTTAAGTGAACTGCCAGAAGTGGAATCCATGACACGTTTTGTTTTCGCTAATCAAACACTTTTCACTGTCGGTGAATTAAAAGCCTATGAAAATAATGGCTTCATTACTGACTCAACAGTCTTCCATCTGTTCGATTTCAAAATCATTAACGGAGATGCAAGCTCCGCCCTTACCCGACCAGATGGGATCGTCATTACGGAAAGCCTGGCCCAAAAATATTTTAATAATCAAAACCCACTAGGTAAAACCATCACGCTTAACAACGAACTAGAAGCTGAAGTTACCGCAGTGATCGAAGACGTTCCCACCAACTCTCACTTTACCTTTACTTTTCTTTTGCCTATGTCTGGGTATAATCACCCGGACAAAGCAAGCTGGAGACTCTGGAATCAATTTTATACTTACCTCTTACTAAAGGATGGCGCAAGCCCTACAGTGGTTAGTAACAAGTTTAAAGATTTACTTCCCTCCTACCTTGAAGCAGAAGTCGCTGAGTCGTATATCCCCTACCTTCAATCGCTTACATCTATTCATTTAGGATCGCATCTATTCAGAGAGATTGAGGCGAATTCTGATATCACTTATCTCTACGTGTTTGGCGCCATTGGAGTATTAATACTTTTTATCTCTTCCATCAATTTCATCAACCTCACTACCGCCAGGGCGCTGACGAGGATGAAGGAAGTGGGAATAAGAAAAACATCAGGTGCCGCCCGATCTCAATTGATCATTCAATACTTGAGTGAAGCTTTGATCATCAGTTATATTTCACTGGCACTTGGGTTTCTTCTGTTTTATGTGTTTTTACCCTCATTCAATACACTGACTGGCAAAACACTCTCTTTGCTTGCTAATGGCAATAACCTGTTTTATGGCTTAGCCTTTTTTGCAACTACTATCACGGGATTACTATCAGGCAGCTACCCTGCTTTTTATCTGGCCAGCCAAAAACCATCGGAAGTACTGAAAGGAAAAACAAAAACCTCTGGAAGTAATACCACCAGAAAAGCATTGGTAATTATACAATTTGCAATATCAGCCTTTCTCATCATCTCAGCAGCTATCATTTTTCAGCAACTGTCTTATATCCAATCTAAAAAGTTAGGGTTCAATCCGAGTGAACTTATTACCATCCCCATTCAAGACAACGTCATGAGGGATAAAGCTGAAGTAATAAAAAGTGAGCTTCTGGGTAGTCCTGAAATCGAAGGAGTGACTGTTTCAGGGGGTCTGCCTGGAGGTAACGACTGGGGTATACCTTTAGTTATAGAAGGAATGGACCCTGATCAGATTCCTCCTATGCGTGTCCTTGCTGTGGGACATGATTTCATCAATACCTTTCAAATGGAGATAGCGTCTGGCAGAGATTTCTCTAAAGATTATGCAAGCGATACGATTGCCTACATTATCAATGAAGAGGCAGCCAGGCAGTTGGGCTGGCAAAATCCCCTGGACCATCGAATCAGTATGCCAGCTGTAGGAAGACCACCGGGTTCAGTGATAGGGGTAATCAAGGATTTCCATTTCCGGTCATTGAAAGAAAAGATTGCTCCGGTGGTGTTGTTTATTCCTCCAGCGAGTTGGTCGAGCTACTATACCATTAGAATCAAAACGGACAGAATGCAGGCTGGCTTAAATGCAGTGGAGAATATTTGGAATCAATTCGATACCACTCATCCGTTTACCTATACTTTCTTCGATGAAACCTATGGCCGGATGTATGATGCAGAAAATAGGCTGGGAACCTTGGTGGCCTACTTTACTTTCATTGGAATATTCATTGCGTGCCTTGGTCTGTTTAGTTTGTCATCATTTATGGCAGCACAAAGAACCAAGGAGATAGGCATACGTAAAGTAATGGGTGCGTCAGTAAAATCCATTACTGTGATGCTCACCAAAGAATTAATCCTTCTTGTCTTGTTGGGTTTCATAGTGGCTGTTCCTGTTGGATACTACATTATGAAACAATGGCTCGGTGACTTTGCCTATCGAGTAAGCATTCGACCCGAAATCTTCGTGATTACAGCGCTTGTAACTTTGACCATCGCCATTATTACTGTCAGCTTCAAAGTGATTCGTGCAAGCTCAAAAAATCCTGTTGAAGCCCTCAGGGCCGAATAATGTTCACTATTGTGTCTAAACGATCGTATTCGGACACAAATTTGAATCAAAATGTCCCTAGTTCCGGGTTATAAAGACTGAATGAAGCAATATTAGTTCATGGCATGCAACTTGATCCTAAGCAAATTGTCATTAACCTATCCTTCAACTAACATTTGACATGATCAGTAATTACCTCAAAGTTGCCTTAAGAAGTATATTTAGAAATAAACTTACTGCGGTGATCAATATCGCGGGTCTTGCATTGGCCATGGCATGTGCACTGCTCATCTACCTGTACATTATGGATGAGGTGAGCTACGATCAGTACAACAGTAAGGCCGATCGAATTTATCGTGTAAGACGAGATTTCAAATCTCCCGATGGCACCGTCAATCTGCGCCTGGGAAATGTAGCACCTCCTATTGGTCCCTTACTGAAAAATGATTTTGGCGAAATTGAAGAACTGGCAAGAACCCTCCACACTACTCTGGTAATTGGCCTGGAAGAAAATGGTGTGCTGAAGAAAAACTTTTCGGAAGAAAGACTTTTTATGGCAGAGCCTTCCATCTTCAAAATATTTGATATCCAGGTATTGGAGGGAGATCCAAATACCGGCCTTGCCCGGCCATTTACGGTCATGCTCTCAGAGACAGCAGCTAAAAAATATTTTGACAGCAAAAGCAATGTGATAGGAAAAAGACTTCGCGCCAATAATGCGTTCGATATTGAAGTAACAGGAGTTTACAAAGACTTTCCTGACCAAGCCCATTGGCATCCTGAAATGCTTGCGTCCTTCAGCACTTTGGAAAACGATGAGATTTACGGAAGACGTGGCCTGGAAAGCAATTGGGGAAACAATGCCTTTGGCACCTATTTCTTACTTGAAGAAGGTGCCGATCCAAAAAAACTGGAAGCACAGTTTCCAGCCTTTCTTGAGAAGCACTTTGCTCCGTTTGTGATTTCCAATTTTGGAATGCCACAGGATTTTTCAGCTTCGAAGGTTACTGCTCTCTATGCTCAGAAAGTTACTGACATTCATCTCCATTCCCACCTCGATGATGAGGTGGAGATAAACGGAAACATCAACAACGTGTACATGATGGGAGTGATAGGGCTCTTCATCGTTTTTATCGCCAGTTTTAATTTTGTAAACCTATCTACAGCTCGTGCCACCAAACGCGCCAAAGAAGTGGGTTTACGCAAAGTGGTAGGTGCAGTGCGCGGACAACTGATTGCTCAATATCTGAGTGAGTCTGTTCTTGTAAGCCTGCTGGCCATGACTCTTTCTTTGGGGCTCGCATTCATTGGACTGGATTGGCTCAATGCTTTTACCCAAAAGAGTTTGTCATTCAATTTCTTTCAAGCACCCACACTACTTATTGGGCTCATTATCGTGTCAATAGTAATTGGATTGCTTGCTGGCATTTACCCTGCATTTATTGTTTCTGGTTTTAAACCAGCCCTTACACTGAAGGGACAGCAAGGGTCTGCCAAAGGAAAAGGGACTATAAGAAAAATCCTGGTGGTGTCGCAATTTTCAATTTCTATTGTATTGCTCATTGCAACAGCTATAACTATTCAACAATTGAATTTTCTCAACTCCAGAGATTTGGGTTTTGACAAGGACCAGGTGGTGACACTCGGTTATTTCAGAGAACTGGATCCCTCCTATGAAGCCTTCCAAAATGAATTACTGCGCTCTTCAGCCATTAAAAATACAGGACGATCCAGTCGGGTACCTACAGGAAGGCTATTGGATAGTCAGGGAGCACCTCGAATAGCCATGGGTGATAGTCTGGTGAATACATCTGTCTCTACCAAGAATGTAAGAATTGACGAAGGATTTTTTCCTACTTATGGTATGGAGATAGTGGCAGGAAGAAATTTTTCCAAATCCATAGAGACCGATGACTCCATCGCATTCATCATCAATGAAACTGCAGCCAGAGCCTATGGTTTCAATTCTCCAGAAGATGGAATTGACAAAGACTTTGGCTATGGGGGTGTGAACGGAAAGCTGATTGGAGTGGTTAAAGATTTTCATTTCGAATCGCTGCACCAGGATATTATCCCCATCGTTTTTCACCACGGAAGATTTAACGCTATCTCCGTAAAGATTGCTGGTGGCAATCTGCAGCAAGGCCTTCAGCAAATCGAAAAAGTTTGGAATCAGTTCCTGCCCAATCGCCCATTTGAATATCAGTTTCTGGATGAAAGGTATCGCCAATTGTATGAGGCAGAACAAAGTCAAGGTCAGCTATTCGCTGTCTTCTCCGGGCTTGCCATATTTATCGCCTGTCTGGGTTTATTTGGGCTCGCTACCTTCAATACCCTGCAACGGGTAAAGGAAATTGGAATCAGGAAAGTGTTAGGCGCCTCTGTGCCAAACATCTTGAGATTACTCTCTACAGAAATTGTAGTACTGATTATCGTGTCAAACGTTATTGCATGGCCTGTAGCCTGGTATTTGATGGGCCAATGGCTGGATTCCTTTGCATATCATATCAACATGAATCTGCTCATCTATCTGATTTCAGGGATTGTTGCAGTGTTGATCGCATTGGTAACAGTGAGCACACAAACTGTGAAAGCGGCCATGACAAACCCATCCAGCACATTACGCTACGAATAGCTGTATGTTCTGGTTTGTGGTTTGATGTGAAGTAAACCTTTTGAAAGGTTGGAGGTCTAACCATCGCCTACTGGTTGTTAGGGTAAAAAATTACATGAAAGGGTTGATTTATTCGAATTAATACCGTTTACCTTTGTAACAGTTTTTAGGAGCACCTTAGATTTAATAAAGGAATTGAAAAACACATCAACATTCAATGAGCCAATTTGCCTTACAGGCAACGATACCTTCGCGGAGGGTACGCTCTTTGCTATCCTTTTCACCTCTCCTTCAATGGCCATAAGGCGCATACGAAGGCAAATTCGCATTTGATATAGCCCACGTCTAAGCTATTGCGAAATGCGAAGAAGGCATTTCGCCTTTCGTGCTTTGGCACATTTTAAATTATTCTCACTTTTTAATTCGAAGACATTGAACGATCATAAAATCATCGTTCGTTTGGCCACGCCAAACGATAGCCATTATTCCGAAATCATCACAGAGGAGATGGCCCAATCTGCACAAGTACGCGGAACGGGCATATCAAGACGATCCCCTGAGTACGTCAAGCGCAAGATGGAAGAAGGTAAATCTATAATTGCAGTAACCAGCGATGGCACCTGGGTGGGCTTCTGTTATATTGAAGTCTGGGATCATGAAAAATTTGTGGCCAACTCAGGATTGATTGTTGCCCCAGCATTTCGTCAAACTGGTGTAGCCAGAGAAATCAAGAGCAAGATCTTTGATCTTTCCAGACATAAATATCCCAACTCTAAAATATTTGGACTCACCACCGGACTTGCCGTAATGAAAATTAACTCAAGCCTGGGCTACAAACCTGTTACCTATTCTGAACTTACTACCGATGAAGAGTTTTGGAAAGGATGCCAGAGTTGTGTGAACTTTGACATTCTAACTCTGAAGCAGCGTAAGAATTGTATTTGTACGGCCATGCTGTTCAACCCGGCTACAGACGCTGCCAAGGTGCCCATGCCAACGATCACTACCGTTGTCACACCAACCGGGCATGTACACAAAAAACGCAAGCGTGAATTCAAAGGCAACTTCAAGTTGTTTGAGCGTTGGGTAAGACTCAAAAAATTTGTGTTGCTGAGAGACAGAAAGAAAAACAGCGGTAATCCCTCAGGTAATGTATTATTTAAAATTTTCTTCTGGTAATGACTAAAAAAGTAGTATTAGCATTTAGTGGCGGTTTGGATACCTCTTATTGCGCAAAGCTTCTCAGTGAAGACCTGGGGTATGAAGTGCATACACTCACTGTCAACACAGGAGGGTTTTCTGAAAAAGAATTGCAAGAAATTGAAAAGCGGGCCCTAAACCTGGGTGTGACTTCTCATCAGGCAGTTGATGAAACCAAAAACTATTATGAAAAGGTAATCAGATACCTGGTGTACGGTAATGTACTAAAGAACAGTACCTATCCATTGAGTGTAAGTGCAGAACGCATGTCGCAAGCACTTGCCGTAGCCAATTATGCCAATCAAATCAATGCAAACGCAATCGCCCATGGAAGCACTGGTGCTGGCAATGATCAGGTTCGATTTGATATGGTGTTTCACGTATTGGCACCAAACATGGAGATTATTACACCCATCCGTGACAAACAATTGAGTAGAGAAGAGGAGATCGACTATCTGAAATCCAAAGGAGTAGTCTACAACTTCGAAAAGGCCAAATACTCTATCAACAAAGGATTGTGGGGAACTTCAGTTGGAGGGAAAGAGACACTGAACTCAATGGGTATGTTACCAGAAGAAGCCTGGCCCACTGCTGTCACCAAATCAGAAGCAGAAGAAGTAACACTCACTTTTGAAAAGGGTGAGCTGATAAAAGTAAATAACAAATTCTTTGATCATCCGGTGGATGCCATTCACTTTTTGCAAACAATTGCGGGCCCATTCGGAATTGGAAGAGATGTGCACGTAGGTGATACGATCATTGGCATCAAAGGTCGTGTGGGTTTTGAAGCAGCCGCTCCCGTAGTTATTATCAAAGCACATCATGCATTGGAAAAACATGTTCTTACCAAATGGCAACTGAGCTGGAAGGAGCAGTTGAGTCAATTTTACGGTAACTGGCTTCATGAAGGGCAATACCTCGATCCCATCATGAGGGACATTGAAGCCTTCCTCACCAGTGCGCAACAAAATGTAACAGGTGAAGTATCCGTTTCGCTGCTGCCCTATCGTTTTCAAATCAATGGCATCCACTCTGCTTTTGACCTGATGTCTGCCAAGTTTGGAAAATATGGAGAAATGAACCTGGGTTGGACAGGTGAAGATGTAAGAGGTTTTTCCAAGGTATTTGGAAATCAAACGATGATTTATCATCGCGTAATGGAAGAAGCAAAAGATGGAAAGTAAAAAAATAAAAGTAGGCGTGGTAGGCGGAGCCGGATATACCGGAGGCGAAACATTACGTCTGCTGGTCAATCACCCCAATGTTGAAATTACATTTGTTCAAAGTCGAAGTCAGGCTGGGAAAAAGATAAGTGATACCCATCGTGACCTGCTGGGAGATTGTGATTTAGTGTTCACCAGCACACACGATATCCCTGCAGATGTGGTGTTTCTGTGCCTGGGGCATGGAGAAAGTAAAGTATTCCTGAAGGATGCCAACCTGACACCAGCCACTAAGGTCATTGACTTAAGTCAGGATTTTAGGTTGGGTGAAAAATCAGGGGACCGGTCTTTTGTTTATGGGTTACCCGAATTGCACAAAGAAAAAATAAAGAAGGCTGATAACATTGCTAACCCAGGTTGCTTTGCCACTGCCATTGAGCTAGGGCTGCTGCCTTTGGCACAGCAAAGTCTGCTGGCCGAAGTTTATCTCACAGGAGTAACCGGCTCAACCGGAGCAGGACAAAAGCTGCAGGAAACATCGCATTTCAGTTGGCGGACTAACAATATTTCGGCTTACAAAACGCTCACGCACCAACATCTCAAGGAAGTCAAACAATCGTTAAATAGTCTTCAATCGGCTACCGAGCCATCCATCCATTTTGTGCCATGGCGTGGTGACTTCAGCAGAGGCATTTACGTAAGTGCGGTTACAAAATCCAGTCTGACGTTGGCGGATGCCAATACATTGTACCAAAACTTCTATCAAGATGCTTTGTTCACTCACGTGTCTGATACGATGATTGATTTGAAACAAGTTGTGAATACCAATAAATGCTTGATTCACATTGAAAAGGTAGATGAACACCTGGTCGTTCATTCGGCCATTGATAACTTATTAAAAGGTGCGAGTGGCCAGGCAGTTCAAAACATGAATCTGATGTTTGGCCTGGAAGAAACTGCTGGTTTGAAGTTAAAAGCAACCGTTCACTGAGATGAAACACTTTCTTTCTATTGAAGACGTAAAAGATTACAAAGCACTGATTGCATCAGCCCTTGCTTACAAAAGCAATCCATTTGTCGATAAGACGCTGGGTCAAAACAAAACAATGGGCATGATTTTTCTTAACCCAAGTATGCGCACACGCATTAGCACACAAAGAGCAGCGCGCAACCTGGGAATGGAAGTGATAGTTTTTAATCTGGACAAAGAAGGCTGGCAGCTTGAATTTGAAGATGGTGCAGTGATGAATGGAACAAAAGCAGAACATGTAAAAGAAGCTGCTGCTGTAATGGGGCAATATTTTGACATACTGGGCATCCGTACATTTCCGGGCCTGATTAACAAAGAAGAAGATTATAGTGAACATTATATCAATCAATTTGTAAAATATGCTGGTATCCCTGTTGTGAGTCTTGAGAGCGCTACGCTTCATCCCTTACAAAGTCTGGCAGATGCTGTTACCATTCAAGAACTCAGAACCACCATCAAGCCAAAAGTTGTATTGACGTGGGCACCTCATATCAAAGCATTACCGCAGGCAGTGCCTAATTCTTTTGCGCAGTGGATGAGTCATTGGGATGAAGTGGAGTTTGTTATCACTCATCCTGAGGGTTATGAACTGGACAAAAAATTTACTGGTTCCAGTAAAATCGAGTACGATCAGGAAAAAGCACTTCAAGGAGCTGATTTCATTTACGTAAAAAACTGGTCTTCTTACAAAGAATATGGTCAGATCCTGAACACCTTACCTACGTGGATGGTGACAAAGGAAAAGTTGGATGTTACCAATGATGCCAAGGTCATGCATTGTCTTCCGGTAAGACGAAACCTCGTAATTGCCGATGATGTACTGGATAGCAGCAACTCAGTTGTTACCCAACAAGCGGGCAACAGGGTATGGGCCGCACAGGCAGTATTATCAGAAATATTAAAGTACAGTTAGTCATGCAAAAACTTTACATTATCAAAATTGGAGGAAATGTGCTCGATGATGAGCAGGTACTGAACTCCTTTTTGAAAGACTTCTCCAGCATTCAATACCCTAAAATACTAGTGCATGGAGGTGGCAAGATAGCGACCAAAATCGGTGACAAGATGGGCATTGAGTCCAACTATGTGAACGGAAGAAGGATAACAGACCAGCCCACACGCGACCTGGTCACAATGGTTTATGGGGGATTAATCAATCGACAAATTGTTACCACTCTTCAACACAACAACTGCAATGCCATAGGGCTCACAGGTGCTGATGGCAATGTGATCAAAGCAGTTAAAAGACCTGTTGGTGATATTGATTTTGGATTTGTAGGTGACATTGAACCTAAAAATGTAAATACTTCCTTTCTGTATTTCCTGCTAAAACAAAATGTGGTACCTGTATTTGCCCCACTCACCTATGCTGATGGTACCTTACTCAACACCAACGCAGACACCATTGCTTCTGTGCTTGCAATAGCACTAAGTAAACATTTTAACATCCGCCTGATTTATTGCTTTGAAAAGAAAGGCGTATTAAAAAATGTAGATGATGAAGGCACAGTGATCCGCTCAATTGATACTGCTTATCACCATCAACTGTTGCAGGAAAAGGTACTCTTCGATGGCATACTTCCAAAATTAGAGAATGCATTCGGTGCCATACATCAGGGCGTCAATGAAGTGCTTATAGGCCACTCAGCTGATTTGCTTAAAAACATGGGAGAGGAAACAGAAGGTACATTAATCCGAAAGTAATGAATCCACTGTTCCATTCAGCCAAGGAATTATTGCAGCAACTCATTGCCATTCCCTCCTTTAGTAAGACAGAGGACAACACAGCCGATGCTATCGCTGAATTCTTTTCATCCCGCGGTGTCTCCCCTCAACGCCTTGGCAACAATGTATGGGCAATCAACAGACACTTTGATGTGGACAAGCCAACGTTACTCCTCAACTCCCACCACGATACTGTAAAACCCAACTCTGGTTATACCCGCAATCCATACGCGCCATCGATAGAGGATGGAAAACTATTTGGACTAGGAAGCAATGATGCCGGAGGCGCACTGGTTTCTCTTATTGCCACCTTCCTTCATTTTGAAGGTGAAAAGAGTCTACCATTTAATATTGTCTTTGCAGCTACTGCAGAAGAAGAGATCTCAGGCATGGGAGGTATTGAAAGTATATGGAAGGACTTGCCCCCGATTGATTACGCAATTGTAGGTGAACCTACCCGAATGAACATAGCCATTGCTGAAAAAGGGCTTTTGGTTTTAGATTGTATCAGTAAAGGAAAAGCAGGCCATGCTGCAAGAGAAGAAGGAGACAATGCGATCTACAATGCCATGAAAGACATCGCGTGGTTCAGGGATTTTGAGTTTCCGAAAATTTCCAAAACGCTGGGCAAGGTAAAGATGTCAGTAACCGTGATTCAGGCAGGACAGGCACACAATCAGGTACCAGCAGACTGTAGGTTCACAGTAGATTGCAGAGTAACTGATGCCTACAGCCTACAGGAATTGTTGTCCCTTATTAAGGAGCATGTGTCTTGCGAGGTAATCCCAAGAAGTATACGATTACAGCCATCAGGAATTGATGTTGACCATCCCATAGTGAAAGCCGGACAAAAACTTGGAAAAGAATTATACGGTTCTCCTACTACTTCTGATCAGGCATTAATCCCTGTACCATCTATCAAAATGGGGCCTGGTGACTCCGCACGTTCACATTCGGCTGATGAATTTATATTTCTGGATGAGATCAGCAACGGAATACAGGATTACATTCGGTTGATTGAATTACTTTCACTCGAATTACAAAACAACTAAAGGCATGAAACTCTGGCAAAAAGATAAAGATGCATTAAAAGAAGTCAGTCAATTTACAATTGGCAATGATGCCGAATTGGATCTCTTTCTTGCCCCATTCGATGTATTGGGCTCTTTAGCACATATACAAATGCTTGAATCCATTGGATTACTGAAAAAAAAGGAGCTGACAGTATTATCCAAAGAATTAAAAAGTATTTACAAACAAATACAGAAAGGCGATTTTAATATTGAAGAAGGTGTTGAGGACATCCATTCGCAAATTGAATTGATGCTAACCTCAAAATTAGGCGATGTTGGAAAAAAAATACACAGCGGGCGTTCGCGCAATGATCAAGTGTTATTGGATATCAAATTATTCTTGAGAAATGAAATTCAATCGCTGATCTACGAAATAAAAACCCTTTTTGACCTGCTGATTTCATTAAGTGAGAAACATCAAAGTGACTTATTGCCAGGCTACACGCATTTACAATTGGCTATGCCTTCGTCCTTTGGGTTGTGGTTTGGCGCTTATGCAGAAAGTCTTGTAGATGATGTCATCAGTTTACAGAGTGCCTTTAAGATTGCTAATAAAAATCCATTGGGATCGGCAGCGGGTTATGGCTCTTCATTTCCTTTAGATCGTAAAATGACTACCTCGCTATTGGGTTTTAGTGACCTCAATTACAACGTGGTCTACGCGCAAATGGGAAGAGGCAAAACGGAAAAAGTGATAGCCGCTGCACTGACCAACGTGGCAGGCACATTGGCCAAGCTGGCTATGGATGCTTGTTTGTACCTCAATCAAAACTTTGCATTTATAAGTTTCCCGGAGGAACTGACAACCGGTAGCAGCATTATGCCTCACAAAAAAAATCCTGACGTATTTGAGTTGATACGAGCACGTTGCAATGCACTTCAGGTATTGCCTCAGGAGATTGCATTGATCATTTCCAACTTGCCTTCCGGCTATCATCGCGATCTCCAGATGCTTAAAGAAAAACTATTTCCTTCGTTTAAGGTATTGAAAGATTGTATACAAATGACAGGCCTTATGCTTAGTCACATCGAAGTAAAAAAGAACCTGCTGGAAGATGAAAAGTATAAATACCTCTTCAGTGTAGAGGAAGTAAATAAGCTGGTGCTGCAGGGTGTGCCTTTTCGCGATGCGTACAAAAAAGTCGGGCAGGATATTGAAAAGGGTCAATTCAGTTATGATACCAACGTTAAGCATACCCATGAAGGCAGTATTGGAAACCTCAATACAGCGGAAATCAAAAAAATGATGAATGCCGAAATCAGCGCGTTCCCATTTCAATCCATGGATGAGGCCTTGAAAAAGCTCTTGAGCTAACCAAAAACATCCGCCCTATCCGTACTGCTGGGTACCCAGATTCAGGGATAACAGGTATATCCCCTGCCTTTTTTTTGTGTCAATTTTACAACTCTTTCACATTCGCATGATATGAGTACCACACGGAACAAACCAGCTTTTATCACAATGCTTCTCTACATCCTTCTTTTGGTTGCAGCACTATTTGGAGCAATTGTCAGTGCCATCCTAATGTTGATTGATGGTTTTAGCATCCTATACACTGTAATCATTTTACTTTCCATGCTCGCCACCTATTGGACGATACGCAAGATGATCTTCCTCTATGGCAACTGGAAACATAATCTGATTAAGGACATCAATGATGGTGCAATTGAAGTACTGGACAATTGGAAATTCTCAGAAAGTGAGTGGGCCGATTACCTCCAATGGCTGAAGCAACACAATAAACGCGATGTTTTGAAGATGGGTAGCTGGGCTGCCCTCTTTGCATGTCTCTTATTCGGATATTTTCTTTACCCAAATCAAGATTTCATTTCTTTTATCATTTACACCCTGATTGCCGGATTGGCTTTTGGTTCACTCTTTTTCCTTTTATTCCGTTGGGGCCACTCTATTCGCATGAAGGGAATAAGCAGTAACAAAACAGGTAATATTACTTTCACCGACCAGGCCATCGTGATTAACAATCAGTTGATCTATTTCAATCTATTTGGCAGCCAACTGGAAAGCATCTCCATTCTAAAAAAAGACGCATGGGATATATTGGAACTGCTCATCACCACTGATGGAGAAGAAACTAAAAGCGATCAAATTTACTTCATTCCAATACCCAGGGATAAGATGAACAGTGCTGAAAAGTTAGTATACAGGTATAGAAATCTGGATCAATAGCCTGGTCCGTCAGGATAAATCAAAAAAAATGGAACGCAGAGGAATGTGGTGATTTAGCACAAAAATCGTGATTTTTGTGCTACTATGAATCCGACCTCCCTTCTTTACATCCTATTGGGCATTGCTGCAGTTAGTTATGTTTTTGATCAAGTACTTGATTATATCAACCTCAAGGCGCAACGCAAAGACATCCCTGAAGAAATTGCTTCCTTCTATAACAAAGAAAAATACTTAAGGTCGCTTGATTACCACCAGGATCAAACGCGCTTTTCATTCGTTACGTCCGCTTTCAGCTTTGTGCTTTCCTTCAGTATGCTTTTGTTTGGAGGATTTGGGTATCTGGATACCCTACTCAGGCCTTACTTCGATAATGAAATATTCTTAGCCCTTGGTTTTTTTGGTGCCATCGTAATTGCTTCTGATATCCTTACGATGCCATTTCAGTGGTACTCAACTTTTGTGATCGAAGAGCGATATGGATTTAATAAAACCACCGTCAAAACTTTTGTGACTGATAAGCTCAAAGGCTATTTGTTGGGCAGCATCATTGGCGGTTCCTTGCTGGCATTGCTGATCTATTCCATCAATCAGATAGGCCCTGATTTCTGGATTTGGTTTGGTCTGCTGGCCGCTGCTTTCATTTTATTCATCAATATGTTTTATACCACGCTACTTCTCCCATTGTTTAACAAATTGACTCCTTTGGGCGATGGTGAACTGAAAAATGCCATTGAAGCTTTTGCCAAAAAAGTAGACTTCCCCCTCGACAACATCTTTATCATGGACGGATCCAAAAGATCCAAAAAAGCCAATGCTTTCTTTTCAGGAATTGGCAAGAAAAAGAAAATCGTGTTGTTTGACACGCTTATTGAAAATCATACCACCGAAGAACTGGTAGCAGTACTGGCGCACGAAGTGGGACACTTTAAGAAAAAACACATTGTATGGAGTTATGTGCTTTCGGTGGTGCAAATTTTCTTTACCCTGTTTATTCTTTCTTTGATGGTCTTTAATGAAAATCTGTCGCTGGCTTTGGGAGGACAAGTGCAGGCCATTCACCTGAACTTAATCGCGTTCATGATTTTATTCTCTCCAATATCAGGCATCACGGGTCTATTTACCAGTATGTACAGTCGCAAAAATGAATTTGAAGCAGATGCCTACGCCAAAACAACCTTTAACGGTGAAGCGTTGGCCAATGCGCTTAAAAAACTTTCGGTAGACTCATTGAGTAATTTGTATCCGCATCCAGCCTATGTATTTTTTCACTACTCTCACCCACCCCTCCTGCAAAGACTGACAGCCATCAACAGAAAGGATGTTTAATCCACCTCAGCTTTCTCCGAAACAATTACTTTTCTGTCTTTAAGGTTATAACGATTCCCAGCCTTTAACATATAAAACTCCTTGCTTCCTGGTGGCAATTGGAAGACAGTATCTTTCTCTGCTGACCAGCGTGTGCCATCATAGATGACTACATAACTTTCTCCTACCACTTCAAACTCATCTCCTTTTACAATGATTCCGGTATTTTCATCCAGCCCGATCCCAAGCAGCTCCGGCTTCTTCTCCAATATTTCAAACATATCAAATTGACGGTTTCTCGCCAGCAAATGCTGATCGATGGCCACGTTGGTAATAAATCCCATACCCTCTTCGTGATCCCCCATCATAATGGTGTTCTCTTTGGTGTCTCCTCTTGCCAGGTAGCTGCCCTGAATGGTAGCGCCAGCAGATGAACCTGCTATTACTCCACCTCTGCGCAGAAGCTCCTTAAATGCTTCGTGAGTTTTTGTATTGAGGTAAGAATCCGCATGCCTCCATTGACGACCACCCCAAAACCAGACGCCCACCGCTTTTTTTACTGGCTCAATGAATTGCTCGCTATTGGCAACTTCTCTATCCCTGGTGTGCAATACCGTTACATTGTTGAAACCCCTTTCCATAAAGTTTCTTTTAAATGCGGCCAAAAACTCAGCGTCCAGGGTATCACTGGAAAATGAAGTAGGAACAACGATCACTGGTGCATCAGGGCCACCTACCAGTTCCATAAATTTATCATAGATAGGCTTTTTAGCAGCCCCTCCTACAATTAACAATGTTCCGTTTTCAGGACCCTTCACTTCTGCTTTGGCCATCCATGCAGCGGCTGGATCGGCATCCTTATTTTGAGGTCCACATCCAACCACAGCGATGGTGATCAACAGTAAAACAGGTAATAACTTCATTCTATTCTTTTTTTTGAATCAATATAACTCCATTACCAGTAAACAAAAATAGCAACCGAGGGTTGCTATTCTATTAATCCATGTACGGTAGTGCTACTGCTTTTTTCTAATGATGATATCTCCGTTATAGTTCTTCATTGTAAATTCTGGTCCACCACCATTCACATCTCCCTTTACCCAGTCATCGATAGTGACCCGGTAAGTTCCAGACTTAGATTCACTTTTCTGAACAGGTCCTGTCTTAATCAGGTTTACATCAAATCCGGTATAGATTTCCCCTCTTTCCGTTTTCAACTTTAACGATCCCTTAAATGAAGGCGGGAAAGTTAAATCAATATCACCATTGTAGGTAGAGTAAGACATGGGAGTACCTTCAGTCAATTTGTCGAATGTTATTTTGATGTCTCCATTGTAGGTAGATGCCACTACTGAGCCGGATATATTTTTTGCCGTAATCTCTCCATTGTAATTGGTAATTTCTACTTCTCCCTGTACATCGGTAATCAAAATATCTCCGTTGTTGTAGGCTTTCACTTTCATATCAAAACCGGAAGGCACCTCAATGATCAGGTTGATGCGATTGCTCCATGAGTCCGATCCTACCTTTACGGTATTGCTGTTCTCAGTCACTTCCAGGTCCATGGTGCCACTGCTGATTCTTTTTAATCCATCTTTAGTTTCACCGCCTTTGTCTTTTTGCTTGTCACTCAACACCTGACTGTACTTTACCAATATATCTTTCCTGGCAGTACCTTTTACAGTTATAGACCCTGTGTTGAGTTGTGCTATCAACTTTCCGCGTTTACCAGGATCACTCAGCGGTACGGCAAACTCACCCTCCGATTGCGCCATCAGAATTTGAGGTAACCCCATCAATAACATCAGCACAATACTTGTTACACTTATTCTATTTTTCATGTCTTTTTTCATTTTCAAATTTCTTTTAAATAAACATCACCATTAAATGTTTCGATATCCAGATACACTCCACCATTGCCTACTTTATATCTGCTGCCATTTAACTTATACGCTACACCATTCTTTTTGGGTGTCTTTTCTAATTGGACTGGCAACGCCTCTATGACATCTACATTGGTAAAAAGATTTCCGTTAAAACTTTCAAAGCTTACACTGGCACCCAATCCTTTTTTAAACTGAATGTTGATGTCACCATTCAACGCATAATACTTGCAAGGTTGAATTGGGTTCTGCTCGTAGATCAGATCAAGGTCTCCATTGATAGAGGATACGCTGGTAGCACCTGAAACATTATTGAGCTTTATGCTTCCATTGATGTTGTCTGCTAAAATGTTCCCTTTTACTTTTTCAACAGCGATGTCTCCATTGTTAATTGTGCTCACAGCTAGATGAATGTCGTAAGGAACTTTTACAGTGAAGTTCATCAAGTAGGAGTATTCTTCTTTACAATCTTTTCTATCCCAACCTGACCAGTTGTAGTTCCATCCTTTCCCATCCCTATCGTTGCGATGATACCGCTGATTCTTGCGTCCAAAATCGCTGCAAGTACCTTTGACATACAGTATCAGTGTGTCTGCCAGATCAATGATCCCCAACTCAATTTCTTGTTTTCCCCTTTCGAGTCGTTCATTTGTTTTGGCCATTATCTTCTTGTCGACCTCCACTAAAATTGTGCTGCCTTCATAACCTACCACTTTGATGTTTCCATTAATATTGGCCACCATGAGTGCGTTCTTATCCGACTTCTTTTCAAAGGTCAATTCCTTCTTAATCGTCTCATTAAATTGTTGCGCATAACCGACCCAACCAAGGGCAAGCAATGCAGTTACAGCGAATAGCTTTTTCATTTCTTTATCAGATTAATACTTGAATACTTTCCTGAATACGATCCTTCACCTCCTGAGGTGTTTGCTCTTCCTCCAATAGCTTTCTTAGCTCTTTCACCGACTTTTTCTCCTGTAGTTGCACCATTAATTCAGCTAAAGCCACCTGCACCATGGGCGAACTTTGGTTGGCAATGGATCGGACCAGGGCCTCACGCACATTGCCATCACGTGTATAAGGCATTAATGCATCTAGCGCTGCCAGCCTCACGTTTACATTTCCATCCTCGTTGAGAGTTTTAATCAATGCCTCCGTCACTTTTTTACTGGCTTGGCTCATCTCACTGGTAAGACTTACTGCCTTTAGTCGATCTGTCGCAGATTCTTTTTCCAACAACGACAACATGACCATCTCCTTCAAATCAGTTACCTCTTTGGTGAGCGAGGCCACTTCACTTCGTTTTTGAGGCTGATTGAACCAATACCCTCCAGCAAAACCTGCTACAAGAATAGCCAGTGCAAAAGCCAACTTCGGCATCATCAGATTCCATTGTGGCCATTGAAACCGAAATGTGCGCTCTTTGGCTTTTTCCTCCTTTAGCATGGAATAAAACCGATTGTCCAGTTCCATGGATGGATTTGGATCCGGTGTATTCATTAAGTTATCCTCCAGCAACTTCAAATTTTTTAGTTCCATCAGGGATACGATGCCTTTCTCAATCAGAAGCTCCAGTTCCTGAATTTCTGATGGATCAACAACCCCTTCGTTGTACTTTACAACCAACTCCTTTGCACGATTCTTTTCCATATCACATTTGTTTTTCCAGTTGTTCATATACAGCCTTCAGCTCCTGAAGTGCTCTAAAAACCTTCACTTTCACGGCACCTTCCGAGCAACCCAGTATCTCTCCTATCTCCTTGTATTTTTTTTCCTGGTATTTGCTCAAAAGCAGTACTTCTCTTTTCTCACTGGGAAGCTTTTCCATTGCCAGGTTGAGCATCATGTGCTCATCCTCTTGTTGCATTTCTTCCGATCGGTTGTCCGAGTGCCCCAACTTGTGCTCCCAGTTTTCTACAGCATCCTTTCCCTTGATCTTATCCTTTCTGAACTGGTCGTGGCGCACATTTCGCGCGATGTGGAACAACCATGTTCGGAAATCGCCATCTCCGCGAAAAAGATGGCGGTACTTCATCACCCGGTAAAAAGTATTTTGGACAAGATCCTCACTCAGTTCCTGATCTTTATTCATGCCATAGAAGAAACCATACAAAGGCTTCTTGTATCGCTCGAATAGGAGGCCCAGCCGGTCCAGGTCACCGTCCCGAACGTTGATCATCAATGCATTATCGGAAAGCTTTTCCAAATCAGGAGTCTAAGTTCATGCAGGGAAACTTGCCCTTTGGAGAATGGTTACAACCCTACCTAATAAAATTAACGATTTCGATCTTGAGGCACCAAATCCAGGTTTTGAAGCAGAAAAGCGGTTGGCTCATAAAGCAAAAAAGATCAGGGGACTCCTGATCTTCTTCTATACTATTATGGTGTAAATCGGACTTATGCGCTGCGCATTTCAGCCATCTTATTCCGTTCATTTTGCAATTCGCGCGAAAGTTTCATCTGCTTCTCCAGTGCTTTGCGCTTGTAGTTTTCAAACTCCTTGCTGATTAGGTTTTCTGCATCCATTTTTTCTTTCAGCGATTGGTAAATCATTTTCAATCTGCCGGTGACCAATCCGATCAAAAGAATCATACCCAACAATACAAAACCAACTAACCCGATAAAAAAGCTTTTGGTGAAGTCCATTCCCAGAACGGTGATGTGTGTTGCTGCATATTCAACATCGGCCATTGAAGCTTCTTTCTGCTTAACGGCCGCCATCGCAGCATTCAGGCTGAGTTGCAGTTGCGCTGCCTCAGTGCGTGCCTCGGCCAATTCGGCATGTACTTTTTTAATAGAATCGGTAGTTAGCCTCCACATTCCATCCAGGATGTACTCTTTAATCACTTTGTACTCATTGAAGGTTTCTGATTTTTCCTTCATCACCGCATAACGCTCTTTCAGTGTTTTAGCATCTTTCTCCAGTGCTGCATCGGCCTGGGATTGTGCCCATGCTCCTGTTGAGACCATCATCATGAAAATAACAAACGTAAATTTCATAGTATGCATAAGTTATAGTTGAGGGATATCAAACGTAGCCTTCTATAGAGATAAGTCATAACCATTAATTGCAAAGCATCATATGGATCGTTCAATGAAGGAATCTGTCGTTGAAATGATCCGGGATCAATCTCCGCCATCCCCTTAAATCACTCACCGCCCATCAATTGTACTTCAATTTGTAAAACATTGACCACAATCTCTTTAAAAGGATTGATTATAAGGTAGTTAAGTAATATTAGATGCCTTTGTGACGATTTTGAACAGTTTTGCTCCGGCCCAATGCCTGAATTCAATTGTGCACGTTGCCCTTGGTTTGAAACCATCAATAAGCGCTCAATAGGAAGCTATCTTCTTGATTATCAGGGTATTTTTTAGTAAACTTTGTAAGTACCAAATCCCTTCTAGTATGAGCTTAGTTACTAAAATTGAGGGTTGGGGAAACTCTCACAGGCCAGGATGGCTTGACATCTTCAGGATAGCCCTCGGTCTTTTTATCACTTTCAAAGGTTTCGAATTCATGTTCAACATCGACAACCTGAGGACCACCACCTCGGGCATGGATGTAATGTTCAGCGGAGCAGCACTAGCACACTATGTCATCTTTGCCCATGCGTTGGGTGGCCCGCTCATTGTTTTTGGGCTTTATACCAGGATAGTAAGTTTAATTCAAGTGCCCATATTGATCGGTGCTGTCGCCCTTGTCAATTACCCCAAAGGATTTTTGTCAGTGGGCAATCACATGGAGCTCGAAATCTCCCTGATTGTGTTGATCGGATTGATCGTTTTTATGGTATTCGGAGGAGGGAAATTCTCCGTGGATGAAAAAAGAAGAAAGGATGTAAAAGTAGCTTAACGGGTGAAGTCGTTTGCTATTGCTGCTTTACCAATTTGAATGCGTGCGTCCACTCATTTCTAATAAATCCGGGTATGCACCACAACATGCAAAGCGGTTCAATGGCTCTTGCTGATTCTACTTTACCAAAGTCACTGGCTTCCCATCCAAATTGGTTCAGGATTTCTGTTACCAGTTTTTTAGCCTTCTCATCATTACCACAAATAAACATAGTAGGCCTGCCTCCCGTCATCATTGGATTCACCATCAATAAATTGCCTACGCTGTTGTAAGCCTTCACAAACTTTGCTGCTGGCGCTATCTTTTGTAAACGCTCCATCAACGATTCGTTCAGAGAAGTAAAGAAACTCAAAACACCATTCACAGGGGGTGACTCAGCAATTGGGTTGGTAGCATCTATTATCACCTTGCCTTCAAGCTTATCGGCAACGGCTCGGATAAGCGATTCAGCCGCTGTGCCTTTTACCGCCAGTACAATTACATCACCGAAAGAAGCTGCTTCATCAAAAGTGCCTGTCTGTCCGTTTCTGGATTTGGATTTCCACTCTTCTGTTTTTTTTGGATCCCTGCTGCCCATCATCACCTGATGACCATGCATGAGAAAACCACTGGCCAGTACCTTTGCTACCTGGCCCGAGCCGAGCACTCCAATTTTCATTGCTTCCATATGCGACTTATGCTTAACTTGATTTTCATTAAACAAAACCCGAAGTAATAATGTTCATTCGCCTCATTTGGATTACCAGTTTTTTGGTGCTTGCCGTATTTACTGCCACAGCTCAATTAAGGACCCTGCCCGAAATAGAAAAAGCAACCAGAAGTGAATTTCCAGGTGCCGTAGATGAGTTCCGGGCTTTTCTTAAAATTCCAAATGATGGCCACTACCCTGAGCAGATTCAGGCCAATTTGGAATGGGCAACCAAAGCATTTGAAAATAGAGGATTCAAAACCCAACTCATCACTACACCAGGAGCTCCTCATGTGTATGCCGAGAAGCAATTTGTCAAGAAGGGAAAAACAGTGCTCTTCTACATGCAAATTGATGGCCAGCCGGTAGATGCATCTGCCTGGGATCAGGAAAATCCTTTTAAAGCAGAACTTAAAGAAGAGAAGAATGGTCAATGGCAGTCCATCGACTGGAACAACTTTAATGAAAATTTTAATCCTGATTGGCGCATTTTTGCCCGATCAGCTTCCGACTCAAAGGGTCCTGCCATGTGTTTTCTCACTGCACTTACCATTCTGGAAAAGAACAAGGTAAAACCCAACTTCAACATCAAAGTGATCATGGACTTTCAGGAAGAGATGAGTTCGCCACAACTCGCCTGGGTGGTGCAAAACAATCAGGAGCTATTGAAATCAGATATGGTACTCATCATGGATGGTACCCGGCATGTATCCAACCTACCTACCCTTTGTTTTGGTGCAAGAGGTATCGCTACCGCAACGCTTAAAGTATACGGCCCGCGTAATGCCTTGCACAGCGGGCAATATGGAAACTACGCACCCAACCCTGTTTTTGCTATGTCCAAACTTTTGGCAGGATTGAAAGATGACAATGGCAGAGTGACGATCCCCGGATTTTATGATGGCATCCACCTCAGTGAGACAGACAAGAAAGCATTGAATGATATCCCTGAAGATGAAGCAGCAATCAATAGTACTTTGGGTATTGCCAAAGCCGATGGTGTGGGTGCTACCTATCAGGAGGCCATGCAGTATCCCAGTCTCAATGTACGAGGCCTGAGAGCTGCCTGGGTGGGCAAAGAGGTGCGCACCATTATACCAGAGGATGCCGTTGCAGAAATTGACATGAGGTTGGTGGTTGAATCACCAGGAGAACGGCTGATGGAACTCTTGAAAAAATACATTGAACAACAAGGCTTTCATCTGGTAGAGGGTGAACCCACAGATGAAGACCGCATGAAGTATTCAAAACTGGCTTCACTTACTTACAAGTTGGGCTCGGCCCCATTCAGAACCGACCTTGATACAGAATTGGGCAACTGGCTTTCGAGGTCACATGCAAGGTTATTTGGTGATCAATTTGTGAAGATGAGGACTACGGGGGGATCGCAACCGATTGCTCCGTTTATTCAAACGCTAAACATTCCTGCCGTGTCGGTACGCATTCCTAATCCTGATAACAGCATTCACAGTCCGAATGAAAACATCAGGGTAGGCAATTTCTTTGAGGGGATTGAAACTATGGTGGGGGTATTGACGGAGAAGTTGTAAAACGCTATAAATGAAAAAACCCCTGCAGTCGCGATAGCTATCGAGATCAGGGGTTTTTAATTGTTTACGAAAGTGTTCATCTGATTTTACGTTTAGTAAAACTTAGTTCAGACAGCTGAGCCGATTGCGGGCTTTTTGAGCCAAACTCTACGCGCAAATAGTTTTTAATAGCCAGTGCGTTGCTATACAATGACCCAGCACCTTTGTAGAGCAGCGTATTGCGATGGATACGTGCATTGGCCAGTGCTACTTTTGCTATCGACCAGGACTCATTCAGTGCCATCAGCTTTTCCGCCTCGACTTTCAACGCAGCGGGTTTTAGTTCCGGAGCAGCAGAGGCATAGCCGGGAACCATCTCAATCAATTGTGCCAATCGCATAAAGTTAAACGCTTTCGCCACATAACTTTGCTGCGTCATTGAACGCTTGACAATAGATTCCGACTCATTGTCCTCACTGGGAACTGCCAGCCTGTTACTGTTAGTGCCCGACTTCATTCTCCCGGTGATCAGGCGGGAGTAATACCGAGCATTAGCCAGCGTTTCCTCCGATACTTGGGAGGCCTTCAAAGTACCAATGATCCGGCTGATGAGCAGATCCAGGTGCTTGTAAGCCCTTGTCCTTTCGTTGGTAATACCACTCAGGGCATTACGTTTTTGTGAAACATCCTGCAATGAACTTTGTACTGCTTTGAGTAATGCTCTCATTGCGTTAAGCTGGAGGGTTTGGCGACCAGGGTTATACTTACCTCCGTACCCGGTGCATATTCCTACTAACCTTGAGTAGGCGTCCGCGTTTTTAACATGTGACATAACATTTGTTGTTAAGTTGTTATACATATTAATTATTACGGAATTCCTTAGTATAAAGGTTTCAATATTCAGAAAAATCTTTTAAAAATATTTTGATGTTTTTATCACCTCCCATAATCAGCCTGTCATAGCCAATTGGCGCGGTCCTACATCCCAAAACAACAGTGACTTATCCCGAAGCTGCGCCATCAGCTCCAGGAGCTAAGCGGTCGGGTGCAGCAGCTGCAGGGAGAGGTGAAGTTTGTTCACAACAAAATGCAGTAGCTGATCTACTATCTCGTGAACCAGCGCAACCCTACGCGCTACCCACAGTACCAAGCCCTGTCACTGAACTGTCTTCTGCCATAGTTGCAAGCACAACTCCCAGTGCTGCGCCATCATCCGCAGAGACTACGGTGCTTTTCCCGAAGCATTCATCTTCATCCGCTAAAGAAACGGTGCCAATTCCCAATTATGCGATGAAAGACGCAAATTACAAGGTCTCCTGCCCGGGCTTATCACTCAGACTTTTACTAGTCAGCAATGCTGTGCTCAAACAATTAACTGTAAAACATTACACACGCCATCATCCTGGAAAAAATAATCTTAGATTTGTCGGTTAAAATCACCTGTTACCCTGCGGCTTTATGAAGGTATTGTCTCCACCCCATCCAGTCTTAAGCTTTCAATCACTGAAAATTTCACTCGTGCTTATGTGGGCTTGCTGCATGGTGCCTCAAATTGGATTTTCTCAGACAGGACCTGGCGGTGTGGGTACAGCCAATGGCGCTTCTACTTTGCGTGCCTGGTGGAGAGGCGATACAGGCGTGACCTCCTCAGGAGGTGTTGTGAGTGCATGGGGAGACCAATCCGGTTATGGCATTAATCTTTCTCAAGCCACCGTGGCAAACAGACCCACTACAACCACCTCTGTTGCATTAAACAACAGATCAGTAATTCGTTATACCGGCTCCAGTTCACAATTCTTTACTTCATCCTTCAACGGACCCGGTGTTGATAATATCACCTTGTTTGTGGTGGCCAATGGAACGAACTATCAGTCGCTGATAAGGTATCAGGCCGTGGCAGGTACCTATGTAGTGTATCCATGGAGTGGTACGGGGCTGGTTTTTATTGCTTCCAGTGATGGAGGTACAGGCTCTGGTGTGGCCAGTGGGCTGGTTGTCAGTGCGAATAACATAGGTGGAGCACGGTACAGAAGGAATACTGCCAATGGCATGCAAACCTATTTGAATGGAGCAGTCAACGCCCAGCGCAACTCGGTGAATAACGCCTTGCCCAGTCAGAATTTCTTTTCTGGAAAATATAGCGGAGGCACAGAATACCCTACAGCCGATGTAGGGGAAATGATTGTCTATTACACTGCACTTAACGATGCCCAGATGGTCATCGTTCAAAACTACTTGTCTGCCAAGTTCAATGTAACCCTGAGTGCAAATGACTTGTATACCATGGACAATCCCGCCAATGGTAACTTTGATTTCGATGTGGCGGGTATAGGCCGCATCAACGCCACCAACCTTCACAGTGATGCACAGGGTACAGGTATAGTTCGCATCCTCAACCCTACTGACCTCGGAAATAATGAGTTTCTATTCTGGGGAAGCAATGGACAGGCACTTACTCCATTAGTGACCACTGATCTTCCATCGGGAGTGGCATCAAGGCTTTCCAGGGTTTGGCGAGCAAGTGAAGTAAACACTTCCAGCACAGCCGTGGACGTGGGTGCGGTAGATGTTCGGTTTGACCTCACAGGATTAGGCACACTTAACGCTGTCTCCCTCCGGCTGTTAGTGGACACTGATAATGACAATTCATTTGCTGATGAAACACCAATCGCTGGCGCGACCAGCTTGGGAGGAAATGTCTACCAGTTTGCAGGGGTCACTCAAATCGCCAATGGCACCCGATTCACCGTGAGCACCGATGCTGTCAGCACCTACTACTCTTTTGCAAATGGTGCATGGGAATCCAACACTTCGTGGAGCTTAAGTTCTGATGGTTCTTCGGGCGCATTGCCTGCGGGAGTGTTTCCAGGACGCGGAGATAATGTGGTTATCCGAACCGGACATACTATTACTGTAGATAATGTGGCTGACAACGGCTACCCTGGTTTAAAGCCGGATGATCTGGCGCAACCCAACATAGGCCCTTTCAGCGCCTCCAACCTGGCCATGTTTTACCAAACCGGAGATGTACGCATAGAAGGTACCCTTACCATACCAGGTATAGAAGCCATGCTTGGAGGCTATACCGAGATCGCCAGCGGAGGAACACTCTCTACCGGTTCGAGTTTGGTAATCACTGGTTATCTTGAAGCAGCCAGCGGCTCCACATTAAGCACTTTGGATGATTTAATTTTGACTGGCAATAGCATTACCATCATCAATACCAACTCTACTTCATCTGACGACATCATCATTGATCATACAGACGCTACCTTATGTGGAACCGGTTCTACCATATTGCAAAACGGAGCCGGCAGCAACATTACTTTCGCCAATAGTGGCACCATTAATCAGGTTTGCTCTTCTTTCACCATAAGCTGCGTAGGGGCTGGTTGTGCTGGCACCTTTCCAACTGTTGGAACAGGCTCCGTCATATTGGGTAACACTGGCCCTGCTGGAATTGGGGCCACCGATGGTAGTACTTCCCTGGTGCTTTGGTTAGATGCAACGAGACTAAGTGGTGTCAACAACGCCACCATTACTTCATGGAATGACCTATCAGGTTACAATTATAATTTTACCGTTGGTAACGGTGCGGTCTTTAAAACCAATGCCGTCAATGGTTACTCTGTGCTGGAGTTCAATGGCACTTCCCACTATTTTCAACGTGCTTACACGGCTGCATTAAACCCAACCAACTTTTCCGTCTTTTCAGCCAATAATGTAACCAGTACTGGAGCCTATAAAACGGTGATATCCAGCAGAAAAGCTGGTCCTACAGGGGGTTATATGCTTTATAGTATTCCAACAACCAACGTTTGGACTTTTTGGAACGGAAACGGTGGTGGTTGGGATCAGCTCAATGCTACCAGTACCGCAGGATCATGGGCTTCCCAATCGTTTATTTATAATGGTGCAGCCAATAGCAAATCCCTATCCATATTAAATGGAACTGCAGTTACTCAAACACCCACCTTTGTAGTCAACAATACCACAAACACCCGGGTGGGCGCAGGTCAAAATGAAGGAGGCCCTAATTTCTATTTCAGCGGACGCATTGGCGAAGTGATCTTATACGATAAAGTAACCAACGCTGCGCAGGTCATTCTCATCAACAATTACCTGGCCGCAAAATATAATTTCACCCTATCACTTAATGATGTTTATACTATGGACAATCCTGGGACAGACTTCGATCATGAGGTAGCTGGAATTGGTCAGGCATCAGACGGATCCTATCATAGAGATTCAAGAGGAGGTGGTGTGGTACGCCTATGGAACCCCAGGAATCTTGGTAACGGAGAATTTTTAATGTGGGGGCACAACAATGCTGCTTACAATAGTTCTACCACAGCGGTAGGTACGGCAGTGGATGGTACCATCATACAAGAACGACTCAACAGGATATGGGCAGTAAGCGAAACCGGAGATGTTGGCAACGTGTCTATTTCATTTGATGTAAGTACTTTGACAACAGGTTCGTTTCTGGGCTCCAACCTGTTGCTGCTCATCGACCGGGATGGCGATGGGTTTGCTGACAATGACGTGACCCCCATACTGGGATCCTTTTCTGGCAACAGGGTAGTCTTCTCTGGCATCAACTTTCAAAATGGAGATCGCTTTACTTTGGGAAATACCAACGCCAGTCAGCCACTTCCTGTTAAGTTGGTTTCATTTACGGCAACACCACAAGCTGAAGCTGTGTTGCTTGAATGGAAAACAGCAACTGAAATCAATAACGACTACTTTCAAATTCAACGCTCCACAGATGCTGAGCAATGGATAGTAATTGATCAGATGAAAGGCGCAGGAAACTCAAACCAACCCATTCAATATCAGCTTTACGATCACCAACCCTTTTCAGGTCAGTCGTACTATCGTTTGAAACAATTCGACTTCGATGGAAAAACAGACTACTCACCCATAGTGGTCGTGAATTACATGGAACGTGCAACTATAGAGGTTTATCCCAATCCTTCTGACGGACTGTTTACGTTTCATCAAATGCGTATTGCTGAAGAACAGATTCAAGTATTTAATAGTCTGGGGCAAAGGGTACCTTTTACGCTCAGTGTTGACAATGAAACGCAAATTTCATTAGCCAACCAACCGGCCGGAGTATACCTGGTAAGAATCTTCAACGGTCAGGTGATGAATACCATTCGATTGGTAAAAAATTAGAAGTATTGTAAACCGGCATCTCTACTTACAATCCGAGCATTCCCACTCCTTGTCCAGGTCGATGACAGTAACGATGGACAAGTGCTTTTGTTTGGGTGCTACTATTACGCGCAGGTGTTGTTTGTCGCGAGAAGTGTAACCCTCCATGGCGTATTTTGGTCCGCGGCTGGCCTGCAAATCACTTTTCTTGTAATTGACTTTTGCTTTGCGCACGATTTCTTTTACCTCCTTTTGAGTAATGCTTCTGCACTTCATGCGGCAACGTGCATGTTGGGTAAAGAAGTACTTGGCTTCAGGATCTCGAAATACGTCAAGATCCGTTCTTACTTGCTTATCCTGGTAGCCGAAAGCCTCCGCATCCAAACCGATCTCTCCATCCCTGTTGTACTTCACTATTAAAGCGACCACCAGCAATGCAAGCAGCAATAAATAGGGTGCCCACTTTTTTATCATGCGTTTATAAAAAGATGCATACAAAATCCAGCCCATGAGGCTGAACTAATCCACCTGATAAATATAAGACTTTGCTAGTTTTGAACGATGATGAAAATTGGTTTACTCTCCGACACCCACGGCCATTTGGATCCCAAAGTCTTTGATTACTTCAAAGAGGTAGATGAAATCTGGCATGCAGGCGACATTGGAGATATTGCTGTAGTGGAAGCATTGGAAAAGTTCAAGCCTGTGAGGGCAGTATTCGGCAACATCGACAGTGCTTCGGTGTACAACCGCTTTCCCGAAGACTGGATGTTTACCTGCGAAGGCGTTGAAGTTTGGATTACCCATATCGGGGGTTCGCCACCGAGGTACAACGACAGGATAAAACGCCAACTGGTAAAGCACCCGCCAGATCTTTTCATCTGCGGCCACTCCCACATCATGAAAGCACAACGAGATCCCAAGTACGACAATATGCTTTACCTCAATCCCGGTGCGGCTGGCAATCATGGCTTTCACCACATCCGAACTATAGTAAGGTTTGAACTGTCGGATTCACAAATCAAAAACTTACAGGTGATAGAACTGGGCAAGCGGGGAAGCATTATTTGATGCGCTTCCAAAAGGAGCAAAAAAAAAGTCAACCGTTAAGGTTGACTTCCCATATATTTTTGGATCAATAAAAGCCTTATTTACCGGCTTTTGCTTTGAACTCTTCCTTGATCTTCTCTATATCCACAGATTTCATTACAGGCTTGAAATTCTGATTTTTCAAGTCCGTTCTTCTGCGTGCTGATTCAGCCCTGTCTCTCCTTACTTTTCTTTTCAATCTGGTAACTCCCATGACGCTAATTTTTAATGTGATTGCCTGCCATTGTGCAGGAGGTCGCAAAAATAGCAGATTCTGTCAATCTTAAAAAATAATTTTAAGCTAATCCGTTCAATATACCATGTATATCCGCCCAATCATGGTTAATTTTGGCCTTAGCACATGGAAAAACCAACATTACCGAAAGGAACACGAGATTTTGGACCAGCTGTGATGGCCAAACGACAGTACATTTTAAGTACCATCAAACAGGTCTTCCAAAAATATGGATTCCTTCAACTGGAAACCCCCGCCATGGAAAATCTTTCTACTTTAACAGGAAAGTACGGGGAAGAAGGTGATCAACTCCTGTTCAAAGTGCTGAATTCAGGGGATTACCTGAAAGACGTTGATGAAGAAAAATTAAAGGCCCGCGACTCAAAAGGAATCACTTTCGACATTTCCGAAAAGGGCTTAAAATATGACCTTACTGTGCCCTTTGCGCGGTACGTAGTCATGAACAGGCATGAGATTACCTTTCCCTTTAAAAGGTTCCAGATACAGCCGGTGTGGCGTGCAGACAGACCGCAAAAAGGACGTTACCGCGAGTTTTACCAATGCGATGCGGATGTAATCGGAACTGACTCGCTGCTGTGTGAAGCTGAGATCGTTTTAATGATCAGAGAAGTGTGCAAAGGGCTGGGCATCCAGGATTTTTCCATTAAGGTAAACCACCGTGGCATCCTCTCCGGCCTGGCCGCAATAGCCGATGCCAAAGGCAATGAAACTTCTCTTTTTGTGGCCATTGACAAACTCGATAAGATTGGTGATGAAAAGGTAAAGGAAGAATTAAGAACAAAGGGCTTTAGTGACAAAAGTATTGATCGCATTTTTGATATACTTCATTTCCAGGGGTCCAACCTTAATAAATTAGAGATGCTCAACAGCAAACTTGAGGACACAGAAACAGGACTAAAGGGTGTTGAGGATATGAAGCAAATCATTGAACTGCTTTCCAAGTTTGACCTTGATGCGGAAACCATCGATTTTGATATAGCGCTGGCGCGGGGACTGAGTTATTATACCGGAACAATCTTCGAGGTCAAGATCAACAAGGTAGCCATCGGCAGCGTAAGTGGTGGTGGCCGTTATGACGACCTTACAGGGGTGTTTGGGTTACCGGGTGTTTCTGGTGTGGGCTTTTCCTTTGGTGTGGATCGTTTATACGATGCCATGGAGGAACTGAAATTATTTCCTGAAGAAACAGACGAGTCAACTGAAGTGCTGATTGCCCACCTGGATCACGAAACCATGCTGTATGGACTTAAGGCATTGAAGCAATTGAGAAGAGAGGGGGTAGCCGCAGAAATTTATCCGGATACAGTTAAATTGAAAAAGCAGCTGGATTATGCCAACAAGAAAAAAATTCCTTTCGTGATCGTAATCGGATCAGATGAAATGAAAAGCGGACAACTTACCTTTAAGAATATGAAGACAGGTGAGCAGCAGCAATTGTCCATAGAAGAAATCCTAATTCAATTTTAATTTGAGCAAGACACACGCCATTTCAACGAAAGCACTGACCCTGTCAGAAGTGGGCAGCATCTTAAATGGTCGCATTCAATTATCTGAAGAGGCCGTTTCAAAAATTGTAACGTGTCGCGAATACCTTGATCGAAAGGTCAGCCAATCCACCACACCGGTGTATGGCATCAATACCGGATTTGGATCTCTTTATAGCAAAAACATTCCTTTGCCCGAGCTGGGGACACTTCAAAAGAACCTGGTGTTGTCGCATGCATGCGGCACCGGCCCGGAAGTGCCTCCTGAGATTGTACACCTCATGTTGCTATTGAAAGTACAATCACTCGCTTATGGCTATTCGGGTGTCCAATTGCAAACCGTAGAAAACCTAATCACGCTGTACAACCACCGAGCATTGCCTGTTGTGTATGAAATGGGATCATTGGGAGCATCGGGAGACCTGGCGCCATTGGCCCACCTTACCCTGCCGTTGATCGGACACGGTGAAGCCGTGTACAACAACAAAAGAATGCAGGGTGCTGCATTGCTGTCAGAACTGGGCCTTTCCCCTATTGAGTTTAAAGCCAAAGAAGGATTGGCGTTGCTCAATGGCACGCAGTTTATGAGTGCGTATGGTGTGTGGTCTACTTTGCACGCTCAGCGTCTGCTTAGTCTTGCCAATCTCATCGGTGCATTGTCACTTGACAGCTTTGATGGACGCATAGAGCCATTTGATGAATTGGTGCATGGCATCAGGCCGCACCGTGGACAAGTAAGTGTAGCACGTGAAGTAAAAAATATTTTAGCGGGCAGCAGTATTCTTACGCAGCCCAAGAAACATGTGCAGGACCCTTACTCCTTCCGATGCATACCTCAAGTGCATGGCGCCACGGAGGATGTCGTTCAGTTTGTTGCCCAAACCTTTTTAACTGAAATCAACAGTGTTACCGACAACCCGAATTGTTTTCCTGAAGAAGATAAAATTATTTCTGCTGGCAATTTTCATGGTCAACCCCTCGCGCTGGCGATGGACTTCTTAGCCATTGGTCTTTCAGAGCTGGGAAGCATATCAGAACGCAGAACCTATCAATTGATTTCTGGAGCGCGTGATTTACCCAATTACCTTGTGGCCAATCCTGGTATTAACTCGGGATTGATGATCCCGCAATATACAGCCGCATCACTGGTGAGCCAGAATAAACAATTGAGTTCCCCTGCTTCTGTGGATTCGATCGTTTCGTCCAACGGACAGGAAGACCACGTAAGCATGGGTGCCAATGCTGCCACCAAATTATATCGGGTGGTGAACAACCTCTATTCCATACTGGCCATAGAGTTGATAACAGCCGCACAGGCACTGGAATTCAGAAGACCATTGAGGAGTTCAACTCAATTGGAGGAATTTGTTCATACTTTCAGGGCAGTGGTACCGTTTATAGAAACAGACCGCCTGCTTCATGATGATATGGTACGGGCGGAGCAATTTCTAAAAGCATATAATCTCAACAAGTGAGCAGGAATTTTGTACTGATCGTGGGAACGCTTTTCATGGCGAGTGTGGCCATGGCGCAGCCCTATACCAGTGCCCTTGGTCGTTTTCAGGTAGACCAGGTGAAAGGATGTGCACCCCTCACTGTGACCCTTACCAACTTGCTGGCAGGAAATTGTACAGCTGGCAATCCGTGTTCGATGGACTATTTGGGAAACGGACAACAGACACTCAATCTCTTTACCTTTCAGTACACTACCCCCGGAGTATATAAGCTTCGCGTGCTGTATCAAGGACAAGGGGACGATGAAATAACCATCACCGTTGTACCTAACATTCAACCCAACTTCGAAATCTATTCCTGTGCCAATTCTGATGTCACCATTAAAGTATTGGAAAAAAGTTACCAGCAATTGCTCATAGATTTCACCAATGATGGCACAACGGATGCCACTATTCCAAGTGGCAATAATGCCATAGCCTATCATGACTATGCCACACCCGGTAGCAAAACCATTGCTGTAAGAGGACTTAATATCAACTCGGCAGACAATTGCGATTCGAAAGTGCAAACATTTAATGCACTGGCTGCACTCCCTCCACCTGCCATCACCAAGCTTACTGTTTTGGACAAAGCAAGCATACAATTGGATTTTACCGCACAACCCAATATCCAATACAGATTGGAGGTAGCCGTAAATAGTAGTGGGCCCTTTCAACAATTGGCCACGCTTTATGACCCCACAACCTATAAGGTTACCAATTTGAAAACGGAAGAAAACTTTTATTGCTTTCGGTTGAGTGCCTTCGATGCCTGCCTGGGATCTATTGCAGCCTCGTCTACTACAATTTGTAGTCAACGACTCAACCTTAACATTCAAAGTGGAGTGAACAATCTAAATTGGATCACCACCAATACAGGCATTCAGAATTTTACGATTGAAAGAAATGGCACGTTCTATACCAGCATTGGTCCCTCTCAAAGTGGTTTTCCGGATTCGAATATTGATTGTAAAGTAAACTACTGTTACCGGTTGATTACCCGGTATCCTGGTGGTGCCACGAGCACCACGCTTGAGCAATGTGGTGTCTCTTTTAAAATCGATAATCCACCCGCTATCACCAATGCCAGCACCGTGGTAACAAGTCAGGGCCTTGAAATCAAATGGATACAAGACCCATCCAGTAATCCACCAGGTTATGAAATCCTGATTGCAATCGATGACCAAAATTATGGCGCATTGGGTACTTCATCCTCTACGCAATTCCTCCACAAAGATTACCTGACAGAAAGTAATTTTACTTACCGCGTCAATTATACAGACGAATGTGACAATAAGAGTGGGGAGGGCATTGTCATCGACCCCATCCGATTAACCGGTTCAATGGACAATAATGTCATTTCTCTTAGCTGGACTGAATATGAAGGATGGATTAATGGTGTCAATGAATATGTTATCGACAAACTGAATTTGAACGGAAGCTTGATTCAATCCATCGGCATGGGCACCAGCACCTCTTTTGTAGATGACGATCCTGATCCCGTTAATCAATTTGTTACCTATAAGGTAAGGGCAATCCCAGTAGAGGGTGCCGTGTCTGTTTCAATCTCAAATCCGCTGGTCTTTATCAAAGATTCCAAGATATTTTTCCCTACCGCTTTTAGTCCCAATGGGGACCAACTGAATGATGAGTTCTTTGTATCCGGTCAATACATTGTAAAAATGGAGCTTTCCATTTTCAATCGCTGGGGTGAATTGATTTTTACAACCACCAAAAAAGACGAACCCTGGAATGGCACCATAAATGGTAAGCCTGCGGCCGAAGATGCTTATGTATGGACTGCACAAGTAACTGATCGGGCCGGCCGCACGTTTAAGGAATCAGGAACGGTTGCGCTGCTGAGGCGAAAGAAGTAGGGAGCGCATCCACTGCGCAACAATTTAAATATCCTAACTTTACATTCTAAAGACATCCAACATCAACCAATACTATTATGCTGGACATGATGAAAATGATGGGCAAAATGAAAGAAGTGCAGGCCCGCATGAAAGAAGCACAAGATAACCTGGTACATATCAAAGCAACTGGTGAAGCCGGAGGTGGAATGGTGAAAGCCACCGTCAATGGGAAGAAACAACTCATCGATTTGGATATTGATCCTACCATTCTAAAGGCAGACGATAAAATACTCATTCAAGATTTGTCTATTGCCGCCATTAACAAAGCGATGGAAGAAGCAGAAGTGCTTGCCAAGGAGGAATTGCGCAAGAGCACGGAGGGCATAATCCCCAACATCCCCGGCATGGACTTAAGTAATCTGATGGGATGAGTAACGTTGCCGTTGTCATTCTCAACTACAATGGCAAAGAACTTCTCAAAAAGTTTCTACCATCTGTTATCCAATTCAGTGGCGATGCCCGCATTGTTGTTGCGGATAACCATTCTACAGATGGCTCTCTCGATTTTATGCAAGAGGCTTTTCCTCAGATTGAACTGATCGCAATTGCTGATAATCTTGGTTTTTGTGGTGGCTACAATTATGCCCTGCGGCAGATCAGTGCCGATTATTATGTGCTGCTCAATTCAGATGTAGCCGTAACTCCAAATTGGTTATCACCCATGCTTGCCCTGCTTGAAAGCGATAAAAAGGTAGGGGCAGTGCAACCAAAAATCCTGTCTTTTAGAGAAAAGCATCAATTCGAATATGCGGGTGCAGCCGGTGGTTTTATTGATTCCCTTGGATATCCATTTTGCAGGGGAAGGATATTTACAGAAATAGAAGAAGACAAAGGGCAGTATGACGACACGACACAGGTTTTCTGGGCTACAGGTGCTTGTTTGATGATTCGATCCAATTTATATCACACCCTTGGTGGTCTGGATGAAACCTTCTTTGCACACATGGAGGAAATTGATTTATGTTGGAGATTAAACAGGGCAGGATACAAAGTAATGTATTGTGGCGACAGCCAGGTTTATCACGTGGGTGGTGCTACTTTGGATCACGCGAATCCGCGTAAAACGTACTATAACTTCAGAAACGGGCTTATCCTTCTCATCAAAAATTTAAAATCCCACCAACTGATCTATAAACTGCCCATTAGGGTGCTGTTGGATTGGATTGCAGCACACCAATTCCTGTTTTCAGGCAAAGGCAGAGATTTCTTAGCGGTTTTTAGGGCGCATGGGTACATTCTTGCCCACCTCTTTGAATTGTTCAATAAAAGGTCTGAAGTACTCCCCTATGAAGCAGGCCTGATCTACAAAGGCTCAATTGTTACAGCCTTCTATTTGAGTGGAAGAAGGAAATTCAGCGATTTGAGCTTTAATAGTCCCAAATAGTGCTTCTTCTTCTGAGGTGACGCCTCATATTCATGACAAATGCCAGCACCAGGTATACGATCACTGGTGATCCAAAGGTGAGGAAGGAAGCATAAATGAAGAATAATCTGATACTTGAGGTAGCAATACCCAGCTTCTCACCAAGCCTTGTACACACACCAAAGGCATGTTTCTCAAAAAAGTGTTGTATTCTTTTTACAAAATCCAATGTCATTGTAACCTAATTTATGAGAATCCAAACCATTTACCTGAGTAAATGTCCATTTGTCGAAATAAAAAACGCGCTACAAATATAAGCGGTTAAAACCCTAGTCTAAATGGCCAAAATCTTATTTTTTTGACTATAATTGCAAAAAAATACCGATAACCATACCTTTGCAACTTGCTTAACAACTATTAAACGAAAATCCATGAGAAAATTTGTGTACGCATTCCTGATCATAGGGACGTTGACCTTTACCGGGTGTACGCTTCCCAGTATGATTAAGATGTCTAAAGAACAAAACTTAACTGTAACTCCGAACCCGCTAGAAGTTCACAAGGATACTGTTAGCTATGAAATGGCTGCTAATCTACCTGTGAAAATGTTAAAGAAAGGGACCACTTATAACCTGAATTCCTTCTATAAGTATGGGGACAGCGAAGTGGCTATGGACCCTATTTCTTTCAAATCTGAGGACTATCCTAACGCTAAAACGGAGCAACCTAAGGTTACCAAATCTTTCTCTTTTCCATACCAGCCTGCCTACAAGACAGGTACTTTAGAAGTAGAAGGTGTAGCAGTAAAAGGTGCTAAATCCAAAACCACACCTCGTTTGGCTGTGGCTACTGGTATCATCACCACTTCCAAATTGGTTCAAAATTCATACTATGCTGCTTTTGCAGGCCATGGTTACAACAACCAGGAAGAAATTATTCCAGTGATCATCCCAGACTTCATTTTCCAGCAAGGAAGATCAGTGCTACGTACTACTGAAACTAAAAGTGAAAAAGGCAAAATGTTAGATGCCTATATCGCTTCTAAAAACGTAACCAGAACTGTAACCATCACTGGTACTCACTCTCCAGAAGGTGCTGAGAGGATCAACTCTCGTTTGTCTCAAGATCGTGCTGCTGCCATCGAAAAGTACTACCGTGCTCAGATGAAGAAGTATGACTACAAAGGCATGGCTGATTCAATTAAATTCATCCTTAAGCCAGTTGTAGAAGATTGGAGCGAGTTCAAGACTGCATTGTCAAAATATGACGGCATCACTTCTGATGAAAAATCTGCCTACCTGAACATCGTAAACAGCGGTGGAACGTTTGTAGAGCAAGAAAGACAATTGAAGAAACTTCCTACTTACCGCAAGGTGTTTAAGGATGTATATCCTGGTTTGAGAACAGCTAAGACTGAAATCCTTACCATCAAAGACAAGAAGACAGATGCAGAGATTTCTGTATTGGCAAAGCAAATCACACAAGGCCAGATGAAGGCCGATACATTATCATTTGCTGAAATGATGTATGCTGCCACGCTTACCCCTTCATTGGAGGAGAAAGCAGCTATCTACACTGCCGCTACCAAAAAAGGAAGCAACTGGAATGCACACAACAACTTAGGTGCTGTTTACATTGCTATGGCCATTGCCGACAATGCTAAACTTGCTGACATGGCGAGCAAAGCTGGCGCTCAATTGGAAATTGCTGCCAAATTGAAGGAAACTCCTGAAGTTCATGCCAACCTTGCTTCTGTAGCTTTAATGCAGGGCAACCCTTACAAAGCAGCGAGCCATGCTTCTAAAGCATTGAATGGTGCTAGTGGAGATGTATCACGCGGTGTTAACGGAATCAAAGGTGCTTGTGAAATTTACATGGCAAAGTATGCTGACGCAGTTCGTTCTGAGTCTTCAGCTTTGGATACTGATGTAAACTTGTTCAACAAAGGACTTGCTCAGGTTTTGAATAAGGACTACGCCAACGCTGCTGCTTCTTTTGCTGAAGCTTCCAGAAAGAACAGCAATATGGCACTAGCACACTATGGTGCTGCTGTTGCAGCGGCTCGCTCTGGCAACGCTGACGGTGTTGCTGCCAGCCTTACCAGCGCAGTTAAAATAGACCCTAGTTTGAAAGACAAAGCTTTGACGGATCTTGAATTCGCAGCTTTCTCTACTACTGATGCATTCAGAAATGCATTGAAGTAGTCATAACTGAAAGTATTAAAAACCCCTTCCCTAATAGGAAGGGGTTTTTTGTTTTACAACCTTTAGTAGAAAAGTTGACCATTCCCTTCATCCAATTACTCCGTATGACTATTTTTACGCCTCCTCACAATGGAAGGGGGCAAACTAACACTTTTAGCAATCATGAGAGAAATCCAATTTAGAGAAGCATTGCGGGAAGCCATGGTCGAAGAAATGCGCAGAGATAAAGACGTATTTCTAATGGGAGAAGAAGTGGCTGAATACAATGGTGCCTATAAGGTAAGTCAGGGTATGCTTGATGAATTTGGTCCTCAACGTGTGATCGACACTCCAATTGCTGAGCTTGGCTTTGCTGGAGTGGGTGTAGGTGCTGCCATGAACGGAACACGCCCCATTATTGAATTTATGACTTTCAACTTCTCTTTGGTGGCCATCGATCAGGTAATCAACTCAGCTGCCAAGATGATGTCTATGTCTGGTGGCCAATTTAATATCCCGATGGTATTCAGAGGACCAACAGGAAACGCTGGAATGCTAAGTTCTCAACACTCTCAAAATTTTGAAAGCTGGTATGCCAACTGTCCTGGGTTAAAGGTTGTTGTTCCTTCCAATCCCTATGATGCCAAAGGACTATTGAAAACTGCCATCCGCGATGACGATCCCGTTATTTTTATGGAGTCGGAGTTGATGTATGGTGATAAAGGTGAAGTGCCGGAAGAAGAATATCTTATCCCTATCGGATCTGCAGATGTAAAAAGAGCAGGTACCGATGTGACCATTGTCTCCTTTGGAAAGTTCATGAAGGTGGCTTTGGCTACTGCTGAAGAATTACAAAAAGAAGACATCTCAGCCGAAGTAATTGACTTACGGTCTGTAAGACCTATCGATTATGCCACCGTGGTAGAATCGGTAAAAAAAACCAACAGGTTAGTGATCATCGAGGAGGCCTGGCCATTGGCAGCGATCTCTTCTGAAATCACTTATCACATTCAAAAGCACGCTTTCGATTATTTGGATGCTCCTATCCATAGAATCAACAGTCTGGATGTGCCTCTGCCCTACGCACCTACGCTTATTGATGCTATACTCCCGAATGTGGAGCGAAGTGTTAAAGCAGTAAAGGCTGTGTTGTACAGAGATTAATTATTACAAGTTGTGGTAGGTAAGGAGGAGTCTCCATGCCGCCTGCACTTTTTTCTGGTTAAGCAATTGATGCGCACGTTGGTGCACTTCTGTGGCGCCTGAAAACTCTATGATCTCATCTACAGAGCCTTTTGAGGGAAGCGCTTCAACGTTGCCCAACATTCCCAAATCATTTCCTGTAAGCACCTTGCTGTTTCTAATGACTTCAGGCAACTGATCTACTCCTATGCCTTTTGTGAGCAAAGGCTTGGGTACAGTAAAGATGGCCTCACCTTGAGCGCGGCAATAATAATCTCCACCCATGCGCGCTACCGCATCTAGTTTCTGTGGATCAATTTTTCCCTCCTCATCCAAAATCTCTTCTTTAAAATGGGCCAGCAACACCTCACAAATCACAAGGTTGCCAGCACCCCCTTGGTCACCCAATTGAATGATCTGATTTACTTTACATTCAAAAGAAACGGGAGACTCCATTACCCTCGGTGGTTTTACCTTTTGGGAAGCAATCGGTGTTAGTCCGGATTTTACAAACTCATTAACACCTCGCTCGTATTCTGTACTGGCCAGTGAAGCTTGCTGTACCATGGCATAGTTCACTATGTTGATCACCACTTCAGGAACATCCATCACATTTTCATAGGTATGCTTGGTGGTATTGTCTCTTCCCCTGCGGGCGGGAGAGAACACCAGGATAGGAGGATTAGCGCTGAAAACATTGAAAAAACTAAAGGGACTCAGGTTGATGTTCCCCTCTTTATCGATGGTACTTGCAAATGCAATCGGCCTCGGTGCAATTGCCCCCAACAAGTAGCTATGCATTTTGGGAACCGGAATTTCTTTGGGGTCAATTGTTACCATTTTTCTACTATTTACAATGAAGGCAAAATTTTTGCGATGCACTCCCCAAATCCAATTCTTACCCCCTCTTTCTGAGCGTATCCTTTAAGGCTCACGGTATCGCCATCTTCAATAAATTTTCTTTCTGAGCCATCGGCCAACTTAATGGGATTATTTCCATTCCAAGTTAGCTCCAGCATTGATCCGTATGAACCTTTACCAGGTCCACTGATGGTACCCGAAGCATACAAATCTCCAACCTGTACATTGCAACCATTTACTGTATGATGTGCCAGTTGCTGACAAATATTCCAATACATGTATTTAAAGTTCGACTTTGATACTACGGTCTCCTTGCCATTTGCGCCAATGGCTACTTCCAGCTCAATGTCAAAATTTTTCTTTCCCTGATATTCCAAATAAGGGAGCACTTTCGGATCCTGCTTGGGCCCCTGCACGCGAAACGCCTCCAGGGCATCCAATGTAACAATCCAGGGAGACATGGTGGAAGCAAAGTTTTTCGCAAGGAAAGGACCCAGCGGCACATACTCCCATGTTTGAATGTCTCTGGCAGACCAGTCATTGAAAAGTACCATTCCAAAAATATTTTCTTCAGCATCAGCAGCAGTGATCGAAGATCCCAATTCGGTATTGGCACATGTGATAAATCCCATCTCCAACTCAAAATCTAATTTTTTGCTCGGGCTAAAAATTGGGACCTCAGCATCGGGTGGCTTTATCTGTCCTTTTGGTCTGCGAACAGGTGTACCCGACACCACTATGGAAGAGGCTCTGCCATGATAAGCTACCGGCAGATGTTTCCAGTTTGGGAGCAATGCATTTTTGGGATCTCTGAACATCGTCCCCACATTGGTTGCATGTTCTTCACTACTATAGAAGTCTGTATAATTTGGAATGAGGATTGGCATTTTCATTTGAACCTCCTCCATGGGTATTAACGCTAACTCTCTGGCTGCAATGTTGTTTTTCAATTCATCATTATCGCTTCTTAGCAATTCCGAGACTCGCTCTCTCACTTCACCGCATTTCTTTCTACCCAAACCAATGAAACCGTTGAGATACTCTTGATTGAAAATACCAGGAGGTAATCCAATTCCATCAAAAAAACCTTTTTCGTACAAATACACTAAATCAAGCACGTAATTGCCGATAGCCACGCCAGCTACAGCAGTGAGATAGTTGGTTTTGAATATTCCAAATGGAAGGTTTTGAATTGGGAAATCTGAACCTTTAGGTACTTCTACCCAACTCTTTAACTTAGGATCATTTGATTTTCTCATGTACACATTGTTTAATTCAAAACTAACTTACTATTGGTATGATTCTATATCACTTCCACATTTATTACCTTGACACGTGCATAAAGAATTGATCATACCAGAAGATTTCCAAAAGATAATAAAAGACCTTTTGGGAAACGAGTCTCTTTCATTTTTTGAATCCTTGCATTCAGTCTCTCCATCAAGCATTCGTCTCCATCCACATAAAAATTACGAAGCAAAAAACAGCACCAACATCCCCTGGACAAAATGGGGCAAATACCTGGAAACACGGCCTGTTTATACCCTCGATCCTTCACTGCATGCAGGAGCCTATTATGTGCAGGAGCCTAGTTCCATGTTTCTGGAACAAGCAGTAAAAGCCGCCAATGTGATAGACCAACCCATCATGGTGTTAGATGTGTGCGCGGCACCAGGCGGAAAATCGACACACCTACTTTCCTTGCTACATCCAGATAGCTTGTTGGTCAGTAATGAGGTGATCCGATCCCGTGCCTCCATATTAACTGAAAACATTCAAAAGTGGGGTTATCCCAATGTAATGGTTACCAATAACGACCCCTCTCATTTTTCTAAACTGGAGGGGATGTTTGATTTGATTGTTGTGGATGCTCCCTGCTCTGGGGAAGGATTATTCAGAAAAGACAATGACGCGCTTAATGAGTGGTCCCTGAGCAATGTAGAATTATGTGCGCTTCGTCAGCGCAGAATTCTGAAAGATGTCTGGCCAGCGCTTAAACAGGGAGGAGTATTGATATTCAGTACCTGCACCTACAACACGAAAGAGGATGAGGAAACCATGGAGTGGTTGAGTGAAACCGGTAAATGCGAATTTCTGTCGATACCGGTACAACCTGACTGGGGTATTGTTGAGACAACCTTCAAACAAACGATTGGCTATCGCTTTTATCCGCATAAAGTTAAGGGTGAGGGATTTTTTATTGCGGCCGTGCGAAAGCTCGATCCCGAAAATGATGTCCGTCTTCATACCAAATATGCCCTGGGCGATAAATGCAAGAATGAGGAGATCTCGCAATGGTTGGAAGATCCCAGTCAATATAAATTCTTCAGTATCAAAGGTCAAATCAATGCCGTGCCTCTATGCAATTATGAAAAGATAAATTACCTATCCAATAAGCTCAATTCCATCCTGATTGGTATTCCATTGGCTACAGACAAGCACGGGAAGCTTGTGCCAGAACACGGAGCCGCACTTTCAATTTCACTCAACAAAAACAATTTCATAAAGGTAGCGCTCACCCTGGAGCAAGCCATCCTGTACTTGAGGAAGGAGCCAATTGAGATCAGTTCAAATGAAAAAGGTTTTGTGCTGCTGACCTACAAAGGCAATGCCCTGGGTTGGGTGAATCTGCTTCCCAATCGCATCAACAATCTCTATCCATCCAACTGGAGAATAAGAATGAAAGCGCAATAGTTTTTTTAGTAGGACAATACCGCCTCAATGATTCCATCCGGTAATGCTACTCCGCTGAAAAATATTCCAACACAAAACACCTTCTCGTAATAATTGGCTTTTTGAATGGCCAATGGCAAAGAACTCACCGAGAGCAAAGTGAATGAAAAAGAGAATACCAGAATAAGAATGGAAACCAACCATGTGGCCGGGTAAATCAAGATTAAACCCATCGCAATCAAAGTGACCAATGCACTTACATTGAAGGAACGCTCTAATCCAAATTGATTGACTTTACTACTCACTGGTAATGAAATGAGTGCTGAAAATACCAACACAAACATCAGGATAAGGTTTCCACTCATTCCATTGAGCAAGGCGCCTAAACTGTCTTCAAGTAAGTCGGGAAAAATATTAAACAATAAAGTAGTTGCCAAGCCCAACACAATGCCCATAAAAAATATAGAAGCGTATTGGGATCGCTGTGTATCCAATTGAAATGATGCCATGGGTTTGGATTCATGCCCCCCACTGAGCTTGAAAAGACCAAGTGAATTCTTCCTCAAGGCATATCCGCTTAAAAAGGTAATGACACCTCCTGCCATAAAAGTGACAGGGGCACCCAGGTAGTCGATGATATCAACGATTACTGGCTCCAGGGAATAAATGAGGTTGGCTACAACAGTAAGTACAGCCATTGCTTTGGGTAATTTTTCTACGGGTGTAAACAACTCCAAAGTAGAAAGTGCAGGACTTGTAAAGACGCTCATCGCTACAAGCCAACCCACAATGAGGACGGGCAATATCCATTTAAATACCTCACCAGGCTCAGCGAATAACGTAAAGGCCACGGCCATAAATACCATGGCAGCAAAACTGATTCCTGAGCTAATGATAGGCAACCGATGACCGTCTCTAAAACGAAATTTGTCCCCAAGCTTTCCTGCGTATATAGGAGTTATTACTAAAATAATACCCTGAACAACGAAGAGTAAAAAGCTGAAATCGGTAAAATGAAATTGAACCAACAACTTAGGTTGATAATTTTCATAGGCTATCCACCCAATAATTATTGATCCATAAAGTGCTGCCAGGCTCCAAAGTTGTTTCCATTGGATACTCTGAATTTCATACGTTTCTGACTGTGCTGTATTCATATAAATCCTGCATCTTTTTAATTTCGCTTGAAATATACGCAGTAGTTGGGTTATCTGGATTTCGGGGCAGATTACCCCTCAATTCGGGCCAAGTTTCATATTTTTGCAGCTTAATTAAATACGATTCCTGTCCATGTCACTCTCGACCAAGTACAATCCAGCTGCTGTAGAAGATAAATGGTATACCTATTGGAATGAAAACGATCTTTTTCATGCCAAACCTGACCCCAATAAGGCGCCTTACTCTATTGTAATCCCACCACCCAACGTCACTGGTGTACTTCACATGGGGCATATGCTCAACAACACCATTCAGGATGTACTCATCAGAAAGGCAAGAATGGAAGGAAAATCGGCCTGCTGGGTGCCCGGTACAGATCATGCATCCATCGCCACCGAGGCAAAGGTGGTGGGAATGCTCCGGGAAAAAGGCATTAAAAAGTCGGACCTCAGTAGGGAAGATTTTTTGAAACACGCCTGGGTGTGGAAAGAAAAGTATGGAGGAATCATTTTGGAGCAGCTGAAAAAGCTGGGGGCATCCTGTGATTGGAAAAGGACAGCATTTACCATGGATCCGGATTATTACAAAGCAGTGATCCGGGTGTTTGTTGATCTTTATAACAAAGGGTACATCTATCGCGGAATGCGAATGGTCAACTGGGATGTTGAAGCCAAAACGGCTGTTTCCAATGAAGAAGTGATCTACAAGGAAGATGGTGAAAAGTCTATCCTGTATTCAATTCGGTATAAGGTAAAGGGCACTCAGGATGAGTGGGTAATCATTGCCACCCAGCGCCCTGAAACCATCATGGGTGATGTGGCCATTGCTGTAAACCCTACTGACGAGCGATACAAAAAACTAATAGGACAAAAAGTTTTGGTTCCTTTTATCAATAGGGAGATTCCAGTCATCGCTGATGATTATGTAGACAAAGATTTTGGTACGGGATGTCTAAAAGTAACGCCAGCTCACGATGTCAACGACTATGAAATAGGACTGCGACACAATCTGCCCGTGATCGATACGATAGACGACAACGGTACGCTGAATGAAAAATGTGAGATTCCTAAATTCGTAGGACAAGATCGTTTCGTTGTTAGAAAGCAGATCATCAAAGATCTCAAAGCGGCAGACCACTTGGTAAAAGAAGAAGAGTTTGTAACGCGTATTGGAAGATCCGAACGAACCAATACAGTAATAGAGCCTAAACTTTCGCTGCAGTGGTTTTTGAAAATGAAAGAGATTTCAAGCAAAGCCTATCAGGCAGTTGAAAAAGATGAGATCAAACTTCATCCTGCGAAATTCAAGAACACCTATCGCCATTGGATGGAGAATGTAAGAGACTGGTGCGTGTCGCGCCAACTCTGGTGGGGTCATCGTATACCAGCTTATTTTTACGGAGATGGCGATGAAGATTTTGTGGTAGCTGAATCTCTGGATGAGGCCATTCTATTGGCTTCCAAAAAATCAGGCAGAAAGTTGACAGCAACTGACCTTCATCAAGATCCTGATGTGTTGGATACTTGGGCCTCTTCCTGGCTGTGGCCCATAGAGGTGTTCCATGGTTTCAATGATCAGTATTATGACAAGGCCAACGGGAAAGTTGATCGAACCCACAATGCTGATTTAAGATACTTCTATCCTACTCAAGTTTTGGTAACAGCCCCTGAGATCCTTTTCTTCTGGGTAGCCCGAATGATCATTGCCGGCTATGAATACATGGATGAGAAGCCTTTTGAAGACGTGTACCTCACTGGTATTGTTCGCGATAAACAAGGAAGAAAAATGTCGAAATCACTTGGCAATTCTCCCGATCCATTGGATTTGATCAACAAATATGGTGCAGATGGTGTGCGCACAGGAATGCTTTTCAGTTCACCGGCCGGTAACGACCTGCTCTTTGATGAAAAGCTTTGTGAGCAAGGTCGGAATTTCGCCAATAAGATCTGGAATGCCTTCCGTCTGGTAAAAGGCTGGGAAACAAAGGAAATGGTTGCCCCTGAAGAAAATCAGGTTGCCATGGCCTGGTTTGAATCCAGAATTAACCAATGCATGCATGAACTTCAGGATCATTACGCCAAGTTCAGAATCTCTGATGCCTTGCTTAGTACTTACAAAATGGTGTGGGACGACTTTTGTGCATGGTACCTCGAAATGATCAAACCCCCTTTTGGAGAGGCCATCGATAAAACCACCTACGACAAGACGGTTGGCTACTTCGAATCGATCTTAAAGCTGCTGCACCCTTTTATGCCATTTATCACAGAAGAGTTATGGCATGAATTGGACGGCAAGAAACAGGACGATTGCATAATCGTTGCAGCTTATCCACAGCCTGCTGCCTTCGACAATAAAATTGTTGAGCAAGGTGCATTTGCTTTTGAAGTGATTACTCAGATCAGAAACATAAGGAATACAAAAGGCATATCACCTAAAGAAGCCATTCGCCTTATTGTGAGCGATGCGGGTAGAAATAAGACAAGTCCTTTTGTGTCCATCATCAAAAAACTGTCCAACATCACGGAAGTAAGTTTCACCAATGACAAGCCCAGCAACGGAGCTGTGTTCATCGTACAATCCATTGAATTCTTCGTTCCGATGGAAGGTAAGGTAGATATTGCCAAAGAGTGTGAAACCATTACCAAGGAGTTGGAATACACAAAAGGATTTCTGAATTCAGTGATGAAAAAACTTGGCAATGAGAAATTTGTCAATGGTGCGCCACCTGCGGTGTTGGAAGCCGAAAGAAAAAAGAAAGCAGATGCGGAATCCAAGATTGCCGTATTGGAAGAAAATCTGAAATCGTTGGGTTGCTAGAAGCGTGCCGCTACAAACAATTCGATGTTCTTGTATTTAAGTTTGAATTTCCTTCCTATTGCTTCGTTGGTAAGGTTGCCCTTGTAAGAGTAGACACCTTTTAGAAACCATCGGTGCGAGAGTATCATTTCCTCTACACCCCCCTCTTCTTCGGCACGAAGTATGGTTGGCGTAAATATATTGCTGAGCGCAGTAGTGGCAGTATGCGCTACTCTGGATGCCACATTGGGCACACAATAATGGATCACATCGTACTTTTTAAATACAGGTTTCGCATGGGTGGTTATTTCCGAGGTGGCCACACAGCCTCCCTGATCGATGCTTAAGTCTATGATCAATGAGTCAGGTTTCATCTGACTTACCATTTCTTCAGATACCACATGACGCGCCCTTCCCTTTTCGGCCCGAAGTGCCCCCACCACAACATCTGCATTTTTAAGGCTTTCGCTAAGTGTTGCCGTATCGATGGTGGACGTGTAAAACTGGTGTCCGAGTGTGTGCTTGATTCTCCGTAGTTTGTAAATGTGATTATCAAATATTTGGATTTCAGCACCCAGGCTCAATGCGGCCCTGCCGCAGTATTCGGCTACCGTACCTGCACCAATGATTACCATTTTGGTAGGAGGAACCCCTGTTATTCCTCCAAGAATGATTCCCTTGCCTTTATTGGCGGAGCTTAGGTATTCCGCTGCAATCAATACAACAGCACTCCCTGCAATTTCACTCATGGCCCTCACTATCGGAATACCTCCCACCTTGTCCTCGATGTATTCCCATGCCAATGCCGTGATTCTTTTCTTCAAAAGCGCCTGCACATATTCTTTGGTAAGATGGCCAGGTTGCAATGCAGATATCAAAGTTTGCCCCGGATGGAAGTATTCAATCTCCTCCATCGTTGGAGGTTCAATTTTCAAAATAACATCAGCTTTGAAAACTTCCTGAGGAGAATAAACAATTTTTGCGCCTGCTTCACTGTATTGCTTGTCAGAAAATTTAGAGCCTTCTCCTGCTTTTCTTTCTACCCAAATTTCATGACCATTGTTTACCAAAATAGCTACCGCATCAGGGGTCAAACTAATTCTGTTTTCTTGCAGTGATGTTTCCATCGGAAGTCCAATACAGAAAGAGCTTTTCTTTTTTCTCACCTTTAGAAGTTGCTCCTGTGTAGACAAGCTGGACTTTGCCAGTGCCGCGAATCCTGTTTTCTTTTTTTCAGTCATAACAAGACGTATTCAATTGTTCTAGTATCAGGGGTATGTTCAGTTATCTTGACTTTCAGATAGTGCAGCGGGTACAATGACGGCACACGACCAGGCCACTCTACAAAGCAATAAGACCCCGACTCAAAATATTCTTCCACACCCATATCATAAGCCTCCGTTTCCTTTTCAAGCCTGTAAAAATCGAAGTGAAAAATAGATGCCCCATCCCCTGCTTCGTATACATTGATAATGGAAAAAGTAGGACTGCTGGTACCCTCACTCACACCCAATTGTTCACAAATAATTTTAATCAAAGTGGTTTTACCTGTTCCCATCTCTCCTTCAAAAAACCACACCCTGATATCTGCGGCAGCGCGTAACAATTCATGCGCAACCACCTTCAAATCATCAATGGATGCTGGTTTGCCACCCAAAGCCTTAACCCAATTCTCAGGCATTCTTCGAAGTTAAGAAAATTAAAGGAATGACCATTTCCTCAAGGCTAACACCCCCATGCTGAAATGTGTCTTTATAAAAATTCACATAGTAATTATAGTTATTGGGATAGGCAAAGAACTGATCTTCAAGGGCAAAAACATAGGAAGTAGACACATTGGATTTTGGAAGGAAAAATCTTTCCGGTTTTGGGCACTCCAGTACTTTATTGCCATCATAATTAAGGTTTTTGCCTTGCTTGTACCTTAGGTTGGTATTTACATTTCGGTCGCCAATTATCTTAAAGGGTCGTTTTACCCTGATGGTGCCGTGATCGGTGGTGATAATAAGTTTTACTTTCTTCTCTGCTATCTTTTTGAGGATATCCAGCAAAGGAGAATGCATGAACCATGATTGTGTTAGTGATCTGTAGGCCGACTCATCGGGTGCCAGTTCACGGATCATGGCCATATCGGTGCGGGCATGAGAGAGCATGTCTACAAAATTGTATACAATCACATTGAGGTCATTGTCAAAAAGATTATTCACCGAATTGACCAGGTCGCGACCTTCTTCTGTCTTCTTTATTTTATGATAGCTGTGTTTAATATTCAGATTGTTTCTTCTTATCTGACGGGTTAAAAACTCATCTTCGAAGTTGTTTTTAGCGTCATCTTCATCGTCACCTACCCATAGGTCAGGATGTGTTTTCGCCATCTCCGATGGCATCATACCCGAGAATAAAGCATTACGGGAGTAAGCTGTGGTAGTTGGAATGATAGAATAATAAGACTCCTCCTTTTCCACGTTATAAAATTCCTCAATAATTGGTTTTAGCACTTTCCACTGATCATAACGAAGATTGTCAACCACGAAGACAAAAGTTGGAATTTCCTTCTTTATTTCAGGAAATACTTTTTTCTTAAACACTTGGTGCGACAGCAATGGCTTGGCCGCATTGGGATCGTTGAGCCAAGACTCATAATTTCTTTTTACAAACCGACAGAAGTTGGTGTTAGCTTCCACCTTTTGCATTTCTAGTACTTCAGCCATGTCTTTGTTGTCACCCTCGTCCAACTGAAGTTCCCAAAAAACAAGTTTCTTGTATACCTCTGCCCACTTCTCATGATCGAGGTCATCAAGAAAAGACATGCTTATATTTCGAAATTCCTGCTGATAACTCAGGTTCGTCTTTTCAATTACCAATCTCTTGTTGTCCAGTATTTTCTTTACAGACAATAATATTTGACTTGGATTCAGCGGTTTAATCAGGTAGTCATCGATCTTGGCACCGATGGCCTCCTCCATAATTTGTTCTTCCTCATTCTTGGTGATCATCACCACCGGAAGATTGGGTTTCCCATTTTTAATCAGTGTAAGTGCCTCAAGCCCTGACATTCCTGGCATGTGTTCATCCAGAAAAACCAGATCAAAGTGTTTGGATTCGCTAAGCTCTACCGCATCTGATCCATTGTTGACCGGAGTAATGTCATATCCTCTCTGTTGGAGAAAAATGATATGCGGTTTCAAAAGATCAATTTCATCGTCCGCCCACAAAATGTTATACCTTTGCACTATGCTTTTTATTTAAAATTCAGCCTAATTTACGAGTTATACGCATAATCTTGAGCCAAAGCATTAATAAAAAGAAAATCATAAACGATCCCATCTATGGGTTCGTTTCAATTCCGTCAGAACTCGTTTTCGATCTCATAGAACACCCCTATTTCCAAAGACTGAGGCACATTAAACAGTTGGGGCTTACCGAACTAATTTATCCGGGTGCTATCCATACCCGATTTAATCATGCTTTGGGTGCCATGCACCTCATGGGCAGGGTGTTGGACAATTTACGGCTCAAAGGCGTAGACATCACTCCAGCGGAATATGAGGCTTCTCAGATTGCTACTTTGCTCCACGACATCGGGCATGGCCCATTTTCGCATGCTCTCGAAGAGACCCTCCTGCCACAAGTAAAACATGAGAGCATCTCCTTTCAATTCATGAAAAAACTGAATTCCGTTTTTAATGGAGAACTTGAGCTTTCACTTCAAATTTTTCAAAACACCTACGAAAGAAAATTTTTTCATCAGCTGGTAAGCAGTCAACTCGATACCGATCGGTTGGATTACTTAAGAAGAGATAGTTTTTTTACAGGTGTAAACGAAGGCTCTATCGGTGTTGACAGAATAGTAGCGATGATCAATGTATGGAAAGATCAGTTGGTTGTAGATGAAAAGGGCATTTACAGCATTGAGAATTTTCTCAATGCTCGCAGACTCATGTATTGGCAAGTATACTTACATAAGACCGCAGTAAGTGCTGAGCGCATGTTGGTTAATCTGATACGGAGGGCACAGTACCTTTTGCAATCGGGCAATGAGCTGCCTTGCTCGGCAGCCCTTCATTTATTTCTAAAGAACACCTATACCATTCAGGATTTTAAGCAGGAGGCGGTAATCCAAAATTTTGGGCAGTTGGACGACAATGACATTTGGGGAGCCATTAAACTATGGCAACAGCATGCTGACCAAATATTGTCTACGCTTTGCAAAATGCTGCTTCATAGGAATCTCTTTAAAATAATTCTTACCAATGATCCGATCGAAAAGATTACCATCGAGAATGTAAGGGCGGAAATATGCGACAACTACAAAATATTGAGAAAGGATGCCATTTTTCTCTTCTCACATGGCGTAGTTTCTAATGAAGCTTACGTGAGCGAAGGCCATGGAATTAACATTTTGACCAAAAATGGTGAGATTAAGGAAATCGCTCAAGCCTCTGACCTACCAAATATAAAAGCCCTCAGCAAAATCGTTAAAAAAAGCTATCTATGCTGCCCTAAAAATGTATCTTTGAAAAAGACTGGATCACAAGAACGCGCCAATCTATGACAATCAAATCCTTACTTAATTAATGGAATTTACCATTAAGCAAATTGCCGACATGCTAGGTGGTGTTGTAAAGGGAGACAACAGTTCCAAGATTAACATGCTCGCCAAAATTCAAGATGCCAAACCCGGGCAGATTGCATTCTTGTCTAATCCCAAGTATGAGCACTTCATATACGAGACCAAAGCAAGTGCAGTCATTGTAAAAAAGGATTTTGTTCCCAGAAAAGAAGTCAGTTCAAGTCTGATCCTAGTGGATGATCCATATTCCAGTTTTACTGTGCTATTAGAGGAATATCACAAGCTGATTAGTTTTCAAAAAGTGGGTGTAGAGGATCCATGTTATATTGGAGAAAACAGCAAAACTGGAAAGGCCATTTACAGAGGAGCCTTCTCATACATTGGCCAAAATGTAAAGATTGGAGATAATGTAAAGATATATCCGCATACCTATGTAGGCGACAATTCTGTTATTGGAAACAATACCATTTTGCACCCGAACGTAAAGTTGTATGCAGGTACTATTGTTGGCAACAATTGTGTAATTCACTCGGGAACTGTGTTGGGAAGTGATGGATTTGGATTTGCCCCGCAGGAAGATGGTACCTATAAGTCTATTCCGCAGCTTGGCAATGTGATTTTAGAAGATAACATTACCATTGGGGCCAACACCGTTATTGATTGTGCCACGCTTGCCGGAGACGCTACCATCTTGAGATCAGGCGTAAAACTTGATAACCTGATTCAGATTGCACACAACGTTGAAATTGGAAAGAACACAGTGATAGCAGCACAAACTGGAATATCAGGATCTACCAAAATTGGTGAAAACTGTATTCTGGCCGGACAAGTGGGTATTGCAGGACATCTGGTAATTGCGAATAAGACCAGTGTAGGCGCTCAGGCTGGTATTTCAAAATCAGTGAAAGAAGAAGGCCAAAGGCTAATTGGATACCCTGTATTGGATGTAAAAGAGTACTTTAGATCTTATGCAGTATTTAAGCAACTGCCCGATATCAGTACACGACTCAAACAGCTTGAAGCCAAACTTGCCTCCGTTCAATCTACTGTAAAATCAGAATGATTTTGCTCAAATAGGCCCCTCCTGAACTTTTTTGGTTATAATTAGCCCCAAATTTCGAGCGGGCATCCATTTTTTTAGATTATACGAGGAATAGAGGTTAAATTTGCCCCTTTTAATTAAGAGATGCTAAATCACAAGCAGCAAACAATCAAGAAATCCGTGACTTTGTCCGGAGTTGGCCTACACACGGGGATTGTCACCAACATGACTTTCCTGCCCGCCAAACCCAACCACGGCATTAAGTTTCAAAGAATAGACCTACCAGGATCACCGATCATTGACGCTGATTGTGATAATGTGGTGGACGTTTCCCGGGGTACCACCATCGAACAGAGTGGAGCCCGCATAAGCACCATAGAGCACACACTGGCTGCACTTACCGGATTGGAGATCGACAACGTGTTGATTCAGGTAGATGGCCCTGAGGCCCCTATAATGGATGGTAGCTCGATCCAATTTGTGAACGTACTCAAAGAGGCAGGAACAGAAGAGCAAAATGCACTACGCGACTTCTTTGAGGTGCAGGACAGCATCTTCTACCGCGAAGTAGACCGCAATGTAGAGATTGCAGCCTTGCCTTTGGACGATTACAGGGTAACTGTAATGATCGACTACAATTCTCCTGTCTTGGGAAGCCAGCATGCTTCTATTACCAATATCAGACAATTCGAAAAGGAAATAGCCTCTTGCAGAACTTTTTGTTTTTTGCATGAGCTGGAAATGCTCTATAAAAATAACCTCATCAAAGGAGGAGATTTAAATAATGCCATTGTTATCGTTGACAGGGTTGTTCAGGAGCATGAGTTGGACAACATTGCTCAGATGCTCAACAAACCCAAGGTGGAGGTAAAAAAGGAAGGCATCCTCAACAACGTTGAACTTAGATACAACAACGAACCCGCAAGACACAAACTGTTGGATATCATCGGTGACCTTGCACTTGCCGGACGTCCTTTAAAAGCACAGATTCTGGCCGCAAGACCAGGACATGCTGCCAATGTAGCTTTCGCCAAGAAGTTGAAGAAAGCCATGCAAGAGGCCGACAAGAAAGGTATACCCAGATATAACCCAAGTCTACCTCCAGTGTTGGACATCAATCAGATCTCTAACATTTTAAGACACCGTTACCCTTTCTTACTGATTGATAAAATCATACACCTGGATCATCAAAGTGTGGCAGGTGTAAAGAACGTAACGATGAACGAACCATTTTTCCAAGGACACTTCCCTGGAAACCCGGTAATGCCAGCTGTCCTTCAGGTTGAAACCATGGCACAAATTGGTGGCATCTTCGTGCTGAATACCGTACCCGATCCGGAAAACTATTGGACCTACTTCCTGGGTATTGAATCCTTTAGATTTAGAAAGATGGTACTTCCTGGCGATACCTTAGTAATTCAATGTAACCTGCTCGTTCCTATTAAGAGAGGTATTGCAAAGATGTCGGGAAGAGCCTATGTTGGAAGTTCTTTGGTATGTGAAGGTACCATGACAGCAAGCATTGTTAGAAAAGACGCATGAGCAAATACCCCCTAGCCAACGTTCATCCAGACGCAGTAATTGGTAAAGATGTTATTATCGAACCATTCTCAACCATTAAGGAAGATGTGATCATCGGAGACGGTTGCTGGATTGGCCCCAACTCCATTATTTGGGAAGGTGCCCGATTGGGAAAAAACGTAAAAGTATTTCCAGGTGCCTCTGTCTCCTCCATTCCGCAGGACTTGAAATTTGCAGGGGAAAAGACAGAGACATTTATTGGCGACAATACCGTGATCCGCGAATTTGTTACCATCAGCAGAGGTACCGCTGACAAACACAAAACTGTAATAGGAAGCAACTGCTTGTTGATGGCATACGTACACATCGCTCACGATTGCACCATAGGCAACAATTGCATCTTTGCGAATGCTGTTCAGGTAGCAGGTCATGTTGTGATTGAAGACTGGGCCATCATAGGAGGATCAAGTGCAGTACATCAATTCGTGAAAGTGGGTGCACACGTAATGGTATCGGGAGGCTCGCTGGTAAGAAAGGACGTACCACCTTATACGAAAGCCGCGAGAGAACCACTCACCTACTGTGGCGTAAATACCGTTGGACTGCGCAGAAGAGGATTTACATCAGAAAAAATATCTGAGATTCAGGATACCTATCGCATCATATTCTTAAAGGGGCTTAACAATTCTAAAGCCATAGACCTAGTAGAAAAAGAAATAATCCCTAGTGAGGAGCGCAATTACATTGTTGATTTTATTAAGAGCTCCGAGCGAGGCGTTATGAAAGGTTTCTCAACCAGTTCTGCAACATTTGAATGAAAATTGTAATTGAGAATCTGGGCAAGCGATTCAATCGCGAATGGATTTTCAAAAATTTTAACTTCACCTTTGAGCAAGGTAATTGCTACGCCATAGTCGGGCCCAACGGTTCTGGCAAATCCACATTAATGCAGGTTTTATGGGGCATGGTACCACCCAGTTCAGGAACGCTCTCCTACTTTAATCAGGAGAATTTAATTCCAATTGAAGAAGTGTATCAACAAGTTTCCATTGCCACTCCTTACCTGGAACTGATTGAAGAATTTACTTTAAACGAAATGATAGATTTTCATTTCAAATTCAAATCGGTAATTGACGGACATTCACACCAGGATCTTTTGGAGTTGATAGAACTTGGGCATGCGCGGGACAAACAAATAGCCAACTTTTCTTCGGGCATGAGGCAAAGACTTAAACTGGGATTGGCTTTTTTTTCAAATACTTCAAGCCTTTTTCTGGATGAACCAACCTCCAACCTGGACAAGAAAGCAATCGACTGGTATCAGACAAACCTGACAAAATACGGAGCCTCCCGCCTGGTACTCATAGCTTCCAATACAGACTATGAATACCCTGAAAGTGCACAGAAAGTCGATTTAATGAGCCTTAAGTAGGTTACATTCAAGGCTTAAAGACCATTAAAGATGTTGAATAAGCGTTATTTACGGCACTAATTATTTGATGTCTTTTTTAAGATAGGCCGTTTTACTAAGTTTAATACGATTTTTAATCATAACAGAATGAAACAAATAGGAAGATTAATATTGTTGGCTGTTGTATTTGGTGCGATTTTGGTAAGCCAGAGTTGCAAAAAAGATTCAGGCCCCGGTGAATCTGTAGAGGATATCCAGCTAAAGAAGCTGTCCAAAACATGGACAGCAACTTCTGTAAAACTTGATAATGTGGATCAAACCGGGTACGATACCTTTTCCTTGCTTATTTCGGGTGTAGCCGGATCAGATACCTTTAGCTACTCAACAAGTGGCAGGCCGCAAACCAGCTCATGGTTATCCAGCGGCTTGTGGAAATTTGGCACCAGCCCTGAAACACAAATCATTCGAGACCCAGGAACTGCAGATGAGTTGAACATGACTTACTCTGTGACAGATACCCAATTACAGATTACCTATACTTTTACCGGAAATGGATACTCTTCATCAGGAAGAACCTCGAATGTGAAAGGCCAATGGGTATTTACATTCAACTAGAAAAAATATCAATAAATAAAAAAGGCTCCAGTGGGAGCCTTTTTTATTTTAATACGATGGTGGTCACTCCATCTCCGCCTCGCTCGATGTGTTCGTGACCAAAACTTGCCACGTACTTATTCATTTTAAGTCTTTCACTTACCACTTTTCTCAATACCCCTTCCCCTTTCCCATGCAAGATTCTTAATCCGCCATGACCAAGCAATACGGCATCATCTAAGAACTGGTCAAGAACAGGGATTATTTCATCTACACGCATGCCCCTTACATCCAGCGTAGTGGAAAAGTTGGTTTGCTTGGCCAGTAAATCAACACCAAAGGACCTATTTGCTTTTGCAGTCTTGTCCTCCCTCGCACTGCTTTTCACTAATTTTTCCAATTTGATTGAAGAACGCATATCACCAAATTGTACCACAGCCGAGTTGCCTTTCAAGCTTACAACTTTACCGGATACGTCTTGTCCAATCATTTTCACATAGTCGCCTTCTTTAATCTTTTCGTTACTGCGTATTGCTCTTTCTTCAATAGGCTTAACACTCTTCTCCAATCCTTCAAGGCTTTGCCTAACCCGTCTCGTCTCCTTTTTCTCAGCCCTGTTCTCTTTGATGTGCCGGATAGTTTTCTCAATCTCCTTATTGGTTTGCCTGAGCAGTGTAGAGGCTTCTTCCTTTGCCTTGTTGATAATTTCCTTTTTCCTTAACTCCAGCTCTTGGTTTAATTGGTTGTACTTGTTAAGCAGATCCCGGTACCTGATTTCTTTTTCTTTTACCTCACGTTCCCTCTTGGTCAATGCCTGTCTTTCGTCATTTACTTTTTTAATGAGAGACTCCAATCCTGTGAGATCTTTTCCGATAATATCTTCTGCTTCTTTTATTATACTTCCCAATCCGGTTTTACGAGCTATTTCCAATGCGAAAGAACTTCCCGGCTTTCCAATGTCTAAGATAAAACGAGGCTCCAACCGCTTGCTATCAAACTGCATGGCTGCGTTTCGAATACCAGCATGCTGATCAGTAAATAATTTCAGATTATAATAGTGGGTAGTAGCCACCCCCCACACTTTCTTGTCAACCAGATTTTTTAATATGGCTTCTGCTATTCCTCCACCAAAGTTGGGGTCGGTTCCTGCTCCTAACTCATCCATGAGCACCAATGTTTTTTCATTGGCTTTTTCCACAAAATAGCGCATGTTACGAAGGTGCGAGCTGTACGTACTTAAATCATTTTCAATCGACTGCTGGTCTCCAATGTCCAGAAATATATTTTGAAAAATGCCTACTCTTGATTTAACAGTCAATGGCACCAATAAGCCACATTGTACCATATACTGTATCAAACCCACAGTTTTAAGGCATACTGATTTACCTCCAGCATTAGGTCCGGATACCAGCAAGAAGCGATCTTGAGAAGAAAGATCGATGGTAAGAGGCACCACAGGACTCTTTCCCTTATGACTGAGAAATAGGAGTGGGTGGCGGGCTTCAATCCAATTTAAATCGGGAGTTGGCACCAGGTTGGGTAAGTCCGCTTCAATGTCCAATGCAAACCGGGTTTTGGCTTGAATAAAATCAAGTTGTCCCAAAAACTGAAATCCCTGCTTCAGTTCGTGCAAGTAGGAACGAAGCAAAGTTGTCAACCCCTTTAATAGTTGGATCGACTCTCTCCTTTCTTCCAACTCAAGGTTACGGATTTCATTGTTGGCCTCAATCACTTCAGTAGGCTCCATGTACACCGTTTGACCCGTAGCCGACTCATCCATAATTACGCCACGGATTTTCCTTTTGTATTCTGACAATACTGGAATGACTACCCGTCCGTCCCGAATCACTGGAGCACTTCCCTCCGGCACCATGCCATTGCTTACTGCTTCTCTAAACATTTGATCAATCAGTCTTCTTGCCCGTCCTGATTCATCTCTTAGCTTTTTGCGAATGCGTTGTAGTTCCTGGCTCGCATTGTCTTTGAGCTTTCCAAATTCATCAATTTTGGCATTGATTGAATCTTTAACGATACCAGGCACCGCCACTGAAGTCGTTAAGAACAATAAAGCAGGAAAATCGTCTTTATACTTTTTTAGAAAAGTCACACAATCGTCAATTACCTGAATAGAGAGTGCTATTTCACGAAGCGATTCTGCTTCGATAAAACTCTCTTGAATGGAGATAACGGGATATAGTTCTGACGGGTCGTGGTATTGGGTAAGCGGAAATGGCATACCTCTCTCTTTGATACTTTTAAACTCCCTGGCCTGATGAAGCAACAATTGGATCGCAGGAAAGTCAGACAGGAATCTGATGCCATCCACTTCATTCCGTCCGAGTGTGCTTATGCAATATCTACTAAGGGATTGACGGATTTGATCAAACCCCAGTTTATGCTCAAAATCATTGGGATAAATCATAACGTATTATGATTTAGGGTTGCTCCCCCGCCCTTTGCTCTCTAAGATTGAGGGTATCAATCACCGCATCGAGTATGCGCTCCAATTTATCAGGATTTTGAAGGTAATAATTATAATTGGCCTTCAAAGTTGAATCTGAGATTCCTCTTTTAGCCACCAGGGTTTCCTCGTAGGGGTTAAACAACTTAGCGGCAGAATCCCGGGGTATTCCCGTCAGGGTTACTCTAGCCTCTGCCAGGTAAAGCTCAACCATTAAGTTGACCATCTCTTGCTCAGTCAATACGCCTTTCGGTTTTTCATCTCCTTTGCACTGCAACAGGGTCAATATCACCGCCAGTCCTATATACTTCATCCATCCCGTCATTTCTATTACACCTTTTGTCAAATTTACCGTTGGATACACTGAAAACGGCACCAAAATACTCATATTTCAGCTATTTTTGGGCCAGAAATTAAAGGACGCTTGAAAGATCTAGTCAAAAAGCTGAGGAAGTATGAAATTCAAATCCGCAAGGCCATTAATAGCCAGATGCAGGGTGACTTTCACTCTATATTCAAAGGCACCGGACTTGAATTTGATGATGTACGGCCTTACCAGTATGGAGACGATATCCGTACAATAGACTGGAACGTTTCCGCCAAGGGTCACGGCACTTTTGTAAAAACATTTAGAGAGGAAAAGGAGCAGACCATCTTTTTTATCATGGATGTAAGTGCCTCCCAAGAAATAGGTACTCCTGGCAAAACCAAGTTTGATATAGGAAGAGAAATTTGTGGTGTGTTGGCACTTTCAGGTGTTAAAGAATCCAGTCAGGTGGGACTCATTTGCTACTCCGACCAGCGAGAAAAGTATTTACGCCCCAAAAAAGGAATGGGCCAGGCTTATGAAATTATTTCAAGCCTGGTGAGGCTTGTACCCAAATCTTCAAAAACAGATTTAAGCAAGGCAATTGCCTTTGCCTTGAATTCCATTAAAAGAAGAAGTGTTATCATAATGATTTCTGATTTTATAGATGAATCCTTTTATCCCAACCTCAGGTCGCTGGCTAAAAAGCACGACTTGGTTTTAATTCAAATTAGCGACAACCGAGAAACCAACTTGCCTAAACTGGGCATCATTCCCGTTCAGGATAAGGAAAGTAAAAAGACGTTGTGGGTAAATACTTCATTTGGCGATTTTCGCAGCAGGATATATAACCATCATGTTACCAGGCAGGAAGAACTCTCTACGTTTAGCAAGAAACATCAAATCAACTTATTAAGTATCAACACCATTGACGACTATGTGCCAAAGTTGTTAAAGTTGTTTAAGGTTAGGAATAAATCGATGAAAAGCGTTTGACCCGGTGAGACTTACTATCCTTTTTCTCTTGCTTATATCCCTTCTTTCCCATGCACAGGAAGTAAAAGTGCGCGGAGAGTTTCATGCTGATAGCATCAAGATTGGCATTCCATTCCCCTATTCACTTTCAGCTACCTATCCAAAAGATAAAAATGTAGTTTTTCCTGATTCAACTTATTCCTTCGATCCTTTCGAAATAGATCATAAAACCTATTTCCCTACCAGAACGACTGGAGACATCAGCTATGATAGTGTTGTCTATTTTCTTACCTCTTTTGAGATCGATACTGTACAGCGCCTGACCTTGCCTGTCTTTATTGTAAACAGGGCCGACTGCACATCTGTTTATGCAAGAATCGACTCTGTCTTCTTGCAGCAAATGGTAAAGCAGGTCCCTGATTCTGTTTCCATGGATCAGCTTCCGCTAAAAACCAATACTGCCTATCAGGCTGTAAGTTGGCTTCTCAATTACCCCTTGTTATTAATTGTCATTGGGGTTGTTATAGTAGCAGTTGTTGCGGTTTGGTTAATTTTTGGGAAACGAATCAAAAAGTATTTCAAACTAAAAAAACTAAAAAAGAGTTATCACCAATTCATGAATGAATTTGGTAATGCCATCAGTGCGCTTGAAAACAACTACAGTAACCATGAGGCTGAGTCTACTTTATTGATGTGGAAAAAATACATGGAGCAACTGCAGTCACGCCCCTATACCAAGTACACGACCAAGGAAATATTTAATATGGTACGGAACGAGAAGCTGGCCAATGCCTTAAAGCAAATCGATCGAACCATCTATCGGGAGGGTCAGAAACTTGAAAAAGCGCCTTTGCTCGAATTACAGCAATACACAGAAAAGAAATTCCAGGACAAATTAGAGGAGGTTAGAAATGGATAGTTTGATGGAAGCTTGGTATTCGCTGACCTGGTTTTACCCCAGCACAATCTCTGGATTTACCTGGGCTAATCCACTGTACTTGTATATTCTTTTTCTAGTGCCCCTTATTTTTATCCTCCGGTGGACATACAGGTATTTCTTCAATCAAAAATTACCTGTTGCGTTGGTAAAGAGCGATCTCAGAAGCACTCCATTTACGCTTATTAGGTTACTGCCTGATCTATTATTAGCACTGGTAATTTCTCTTGTACTGGTTGCGTTGAGTCGTCCACAAAAGACCAACGAAAAAGTAGAGCAGTGGACAGAAGGAATTGACATTATGCTTGCCATTGATATCTCACAGTCGATGCAAATTGAAGACTTTATTCCTAACAGGCTTGAAGCTGCAAAGAATGTAGCACGTGATTTTATCAAAGGCCGTGTGCAGGACCGCATAGGAATAGTAGTATTCTCAGGGGATGCTTTTTCCCTTGCGCCACTTACAACAGATTACGATCTGCTGAATGCCTATCTCAATGAGATAAGTTTTGACATGATTGAAAATCGTGGCACTGCCATTGGCAGCGCCATGGCAGTGGTGACCAATCGAATGAGGGAGTCTGAATCCAAATCCAAGGTTTGCATTTTATTGAGTGATGGTGACAATACAGCAGGAAATATTGACCCTATTACTGCAGCTGAATTGGCAGCAGCCTACGACATTAAAACCTATACGATTGTGGTTGGCAAAGAAGGATTAGTTCCGTTTGGTAAAGATTATTTTGGGAGGCCGCACATGGTGGAAAATACTGTAGATGAAACTACCATGCGTAAAATTGCTGAAATCAGTTCCGGAGAATTCTTTCGTGTGACCGATAATCAAGCATTGGAGAGCGTGTTCAGAAAAATCGATCAGTACGAAAAAGCCGAAATTAAAGAAACGCGCTTTAAGGATACAGCTGACTTCTATTTTGTATACTTAAGGTGGGCTGTCGTTCTGCTACTATTTTGGCTATTGCTCAAGTCCAGTTTTGTAAGCAACGTCTTACAAGACTAGTGCCCCTGTGAAGGTCTGAGCAATCATTATTAATCTGCCTCCAAATCCTATCAAAAGAAGACCCAGGGTTACGTTCATGATCGTAAGAAATCTGGAGGTCACCATACTTCTCAATTTATCAGCCAGGTACGCTTTTACCACATCTGTAATCAGTACCGTTGAAAGTAAGGACGCCAGAAAAAGGAATAAGGTAAATCCGCTTGAATAACCTAAATCAAGAGAGGCAATACTGATGGCACCAATCCAAAAAATAGGTACCATCGGACTAAGCCCGTTGATTACAAATCCTTTCAAGATGTATCTAAAAAAGCCCTTCTCTGAAGCCACGGATACCTCCGTATGAATGCCACGCCTGCTTTTGATTAAGAGATGATAAAAGCCAAAAAGAATTAAAATGGCCCCACCTGTGTAAGCAAGATACATTCTGAAAGCAGGGTCTTCTAGCACGGTGGCCATGCCTAAATAGCAAATAGCCACATAAAAAATATCACTCAAGGATACCCCTATGGCCACAAGTGTACCATTCCAAAATCCTTTTTCAACGCTCGTTTGAATGATGGTAAAAAATACTGGCCCGATCAGAAGCGCCAGAATCAAACCAAATTTTACGCCATTTAGTATAATCATGAAGTTTTATTAGCCTCCAAAAACTCGAGCCATTCATCTAGCTGGTTCTTCTTAAGCACTCTGGGGAATTTGTTCTGTCCACCTGCCTTCCCCTTTGATTCCATCCATTCGTAGAAGATTTTTACCGGTAAAATATCCACAACAACCTCTTTTAGTGCAGCACTGCGTTCAACAGTATAATCGTCATTAAGCGCTTTCAAATGCTGATCTAGCTTATCTCTTAACACTTTTCCATCCACCTCATCATTGGTTCCTATGAACCATCTGTGTGCAAAAAGGCTTCCATGAGGAACGCCCGCTACCGTAAACTCCTTGATATCAATATTCATTTCATCAGAAGTCAACTCAATGGCCTTGTTCATATTGTCAACAGAAAGATGCTCTCCACACAAACTCAAAAAATGTTTGGTTCTGCCTGTGATGATAATTTCACTCTCCTCTTTTGAGGTAAACTTTATGATATCTCCTATTAGGTATCGCCATGCGCCTGAACATGTAGACAGCAATATTGCATATTCTTTCCCCTCCTCAACCTGATCAATAAAAAAAGAATCAGCATCAGGTTTTACCTCCCCTGACGGAGTAAAGTTCTTGTCATCAAAAGGAACAAACTCATAAAAGATGCCATTATTGAGCACTAGCTTCATGGATTTGCGCTCAGGAAAAGCCTGGTATGCGATAAATCCTTCAGAGGCCAGGTAAGTCTCTATGTAGTGCAACGGCTTGCCCAATAGTTTGGCAAATCCCTTCCTGTAGGGATCAAAAGAAACTCCCCCATGGACATACACACTCAGGTTGGGCCATATCTCATGAATGTGCTGGACCTTATAATGAGCTAATATCTTTTCAATTAATATTTGTATCCATGCAGGAACGCCTACAATTATCCCTATATCCCATTGTGGTGCGTTCTTTACGATATCTTCCAGTTTTGCATCCCAGCTTCTTGTCTTAGCAATCTTTTTTCCTGGCTTATAAAAATGCTGAAACCAGAATGGAAGCCTTGCTGCCTGAATTCCACTTAGGTCGCCTTCAAAATAACTTCCTTTGTGATTGAGATGTGTACTGCCTCCCAACATCAAAATACCTGCGCCAAAAAATTGGTTTGGCAATTCATACTTTGACAATGTCAGTATCTGACGGATACTTGTTCTTTGAATTGCCTTTGTCATCTCCTTGGTTACAGGAATATGCTTGGAAGAAGCCTCTGATGTTCCTGAACTCAATGCGAAATATTTTATCCTTCCAGGCCAGCATACATTCTTTGCGCCTTTGAGTGACAGGTGCCACCAGTCTTTATATATTTTATTGTAATCGTGTGTAGGCACCACGGATTTGAATGCTTCATAAAACTGGTCGTCCCCTTTTCGAAATTGGGTGAGGATGTTCTGAAAGTTATAGTATTTCCCAAACTCGGTCTGGCTGGCTGTTATCAAGAGGTGTTTCAATTCCTGCTTTTGCAGTTCCGCTGGAGAGGAGTACTCCTGCTCCAAATTTTCGCGAAGTTTTATGCCTTTTTTTAGTAACGTGCCTAATATCGCCATATTATTGCATTCGAGTTCAGTTGTACCCCTTGTATCAGGGGAGCTGGCAAAGTTATAAAATGAACATTAAAAATAACATAAACTTACTAGAGCGGGAGCTGAGCGAAAAAAAGTGCAAGCTGATTGCTGTGAGCAAGACCCAGCCTGTTGAAAAGATCATGGAGGCATATCAAGCCGGTCAGCGGGTATTTGGTGAGAATAAAGCCAAGGAACTGGAGAAAAAATTTGTTGAACTGCCAAAAGATATTGAGTGGCACATGATCGGTCATCTTCAGACCAACAAGGTAAAATACATCGCCCCTTTTGTCTCCTTAATTCATTCTGTAGATAGTCAGAAATTGCTGGAAGAAATCAACAAGCAAGGCAATAAATGCAATCGAGTGATACCCTGCCTGCTACAAGTGCACATTGCCAATGAAGAGAGTAAGTTTGGATTGAAATATGAAAATCTAATCACCCTGTTAGATACAGTGAACAATTATCCCTTCGTGAAGGTAACTGGTCTTATGGGAATGGCTACACTTACCGATGATGAGAAACAAATTGCCAAAGAATTCACGCAACTAAAACATTACTTCGAAGAATTAAAAAGTAAAAAGTTTAGCAAGAACATTGAAATGAAAGAGCTCTCCATGGGAATGAGTTCAGACTACACCATCGCAGTGGAGTTGGGAAGCACCATGGTGCGAATAGGTACTGCAATATTTGGAGAGCGCAATAAAACATGAGCCTTCAGAGAAAATTAATTATCCTTGGTGCGCTTCTTGGTGGACTTTCAGTAGGGCTAGGGGCTTTTGGTGCACATGCACTCAAAGCGATACTAGTTGCCAACAATAGAATAGAAACTTATGAGCTCGCTGTCAGGTATCAATTCTATCATGCCTTAGCACTTCTTGTAATGGCTGCCCTTACCGACAAACTACAAGCGAACAAACTTTCATGGTCAACCTTGCTCATCACCAGTGGCACGGTAGTCTTTAGTGGTAGCCTCTATCTACTTTCATTGAGTGGAGTCACAACTTGGGGAGCAGTAACACCGATTGGTGGTGTCTTGCTGATTGCTGGCTGGTTATTGTTGTTGTTAAGTGCCCGAAAGTAACTCCGAATTACTCTTTCGTTATCACGTTGGCCGTAAACATCACCTGGTTTTGGGGCGAAACAGCATTTGAAATAATCTTAATCACCTTATTTTGACGTCCGTATTTTCCCACGGAGTTGAATGCAACGGTAATTTCTCCTTTTCCACCTGGTGGAATGGGGTCTCTTGGCCAGCCTTTGGGGGTCGTGCAACCGCAAGTGACTTCTACATTGGTGATTATTAAAGGTGCGGTGCCATTATTAGTAAATTTGAACGTTGTCTCTACCCGATCTCCTCGTTGCAAATCACCGAAATCAAAAGAAGAGTTCTCCCATTTAATAGTAGGGCCTTGAGGCAAACTGGTCTGATCTTGCGCCAAACCGGCCGAAAAAATCAACATGGAAACGAAAAATGGAATAATGTGCCTCATAACTGTGATTTTTTTCAAAATTACGCATTCATATATCATATAGCTTTACTAACGAATTGAAACACAAATTGGTTTCTATGTAAAAAGCATGCCAGAATCAATAAAAAATCTATTTGGAAACAAGGTGAGGGTAAGAGCATGCGGCATTTGTGTGGTTGACAACAAACTGTTGATGGTAAATCACAAGCATTTAGCGGAAAATGATTTTTGGGCTCCCCCGGGTGGAGGAATTGAGTTGTATGAAACTGCTCACCAGACTCTGGAAAGAGAATTTCTTGAAGAAACCCATATCAAAATAAAGCCAAAGGACCTTTTATTTGTCACCGAATTTTGTGCTGAACCACTTCATGCTATTGAGCTATTTTTTGAAGTAGAATGGGTGGAAGGAGCCATTAGGAAAGGCGCTGATCCTGAAATGAAATCTGAACAGCAAATAATTGTTGACGTTCGATTTCTATCCTGGGAAGAAATCGCTCAAATGGAGAAGAATCAGCTCCATGGACTATTCAAATATGTTGCTGAACCAGCTAAAATCATTGATTTAAGGGGTTATTTTAAATTATGATTGGTTGTGTTAAACGGCTTAAAATATTTATAATTGCAAGCTTAAACCTGTGAAAAATGAATCTTACTAAAATCCTGACCTTCGTTCTTTTTGGAATCAGTATTTATCTGGGCTATTATCTGTACAGCGGAGTCCAGAAGACAGTCAATGACCGTAAAATGATTGATACCAAAGAAATGGCTGTTATTGAGAAATTAAAATTGATCCGTGAAGCTGAAATCGTATTTCAGGAAGTAAATGGAAGGTATACCTCTAATTGGGACTCATTGATCAACTTTATTGAAAACGGAAAAGTGGCCATAGTAGAGCGCAGAGAGGAACTAATCCAAAAAGCATATGGCGGAGAAGAGGTAATTGTTCACATCGATACACTTGGTTTTACCCCTGCTCGCGAGCGTATCTTCAAAGAAACCTTCAACGTAAATGCTGCCGACAATGGCACATTTATGGGATATAAAGTAAAATTGGGCGACAGAGCCGTAAAAAATCAGCGCGGTTATTCATTGAAAATAGGCGATAAAATCAGCGAACCACCCTTTACGGAAGACGGGTTTATCAGCTCTATGGCTGACTTAAAAACTGGAGATCCAGTTCGCAAAGGTCAAATTATCATGACCATTTGGGATTATAAATTCAAACCTGAAACAGACCTGAGCAGACTTGCTTTTAAGCCCGACTCTGACAAAAAGTTTGATATTTATGTCGGCAAGGTGGACCGTGGAGGTATCATGGTGGACGTGATCGAGGTAAAAGACCCTTCACCTGACAATCCGTTCAGAAGTGAGGGCAACGAAGCTAAAAATCGTAAACCTTTGCGATTTGGTTCACGTACTGACGTCTCGACTTCAGGAAACTGGGAATCTTAATACACTTTGGCATCAGCCGTTCAGAGCTATAAGCTGATCAAGAAAATCAAAGATGAAAAATTTGATGTAGATCACCTGCATCAATATACTTTACTCATTCATCTGGGTTTTCGCGATTTGCAAATTGGTATCGTCAATCTTCAAAACAGACTCGTCTTTTTTGAAGATTATATATTTCAAAATCTGAATTCTATTGATGATCAGCTTGACCTGCTGAAGGAACTTTTTGAATCCCATCAGCTGCTTACTGCCGGATTCTGGAAAAAGGTAAAGTTTTCCATCAAAAACAATAAGCTGGTTCAGGTTCCCAGTTCATTGTTTGTAGAAGACGCAGCAAGTGAATACCTGCGGCTTAATGCCAAATTTGACCTAGACAAAGAGCTTATCCTCCATTGCAAAAGCAAAGAAAGCAGTGCGGTAACCGTTTTTGCGCTTCACAAAGAAATCCATCAGTGGATAAGCAACCTTTATGAGAATTCAACGGTAAGTTTTGTGCACCAGTCGGCATGCCTGATAGAAGGTGTACTTAAAGAAGCCCCTAAGGAGAGCGTTCCTCCCCTCTATATATATGTTGACCGGTTCAAGCTGCATATTCTCTCTGCCAGGGAGGGCAAACTTGTCTACTACAATCAGTTTCCTATTCAACAGTTTTCTGATTATGTCAAGTACATCATGCTGGTGTTGAATGCCATGAAAATGGATCAACAAAATAGCAAAATTATCCTGTGGGGCTACATTGGGAAAAAGTCACCACATTTTATCGAGTTTTCTAAATACATCAAAAATGTGACCTTTGGATGGCGGACCAAACAACTCACGTTCGGTTATCTCTTTGATGAGGTGCAGGATCATCATTTTTATGATTTGTACTCCATGCACTTGATAGGTGATAGTTAGAAGTAGCAATTTATTATCTTTAGATAGTCCTGGACATTTAGAATGAAACGTATAGCACTTTTCCCTGGCTCATTTGATCCCTTTACCAAAGGGCACGAAGACATTGTTATCCGAGGTCTAAAGCTCTTTGATGAAATTATTGTTGCTATCGGTTACAATAGCAGTAAGAGCAGGCGATATTTCGAGGTCGAATTGATGGTAAAGAAAATTAGCGAAACCTTTGAAAAATACCCTAACATTAAAGTGCTTACTTTTTCTGAGTTGACTGCAGAGTTCGCTAAAAAACACGAAGCGAATTATCTGCTAAGGGGATTGCGCAACACCACTGATTTTGAGTACGAAAATAGTATTTCTCAGGTAAATCGTCATCTCAATCCAGAGCTGGAATCTGTGTTTCTGATTACCAGTCCACAGTTTGCCGCCATAAGTTCTTCTATCATAAGAGAGGTACATCGATATGATGGAGATGTTTCTGCCTTTCTGCCCTATCGGCTCTAGCGATCCAGATCCAATTCCAGATTTTCAGTCTTTCGGTAATATTCCTCAAAAACAAACTGAATCGATTTGTATGAATTTTCCAATGCATGATAGACTTCTTTTTGAGTCATCCAGCGCAGCTCTTCAATATCCTCCTCAAGGCAAGGTTTCATCTTACTATCATCATTCACATTCATTACGTACCATTTGGTACGCTTGAGCATGCTGTTTTTATTCATCGTATAGGTGTGCCAGGTGGTGCAGATTTTTTCTCCTAGTTTAACTGTAATGTTACACTCCTCCTCCACTTCCCTGACCGCAGTTTCGGGATAACTTTCGCCATTCTCCTTTTTTCCTTTGGGCAAATCCCACTTTTTAAGACGGTAAATCATCAAAAGTTTATCCTTCTTTCGAACCAACCCTCCCGCTGCTTTTATTACCTTAAACTGTTTCTTAATAAATTCCTTTACCTCTTCGTAATGGTCAGTAGTGATTTCAATGGATAAAAGGCTCGTTGGCACTTTTGAATTAAGTAAGACCAAAATAACCTGGATGTCATCCTTTGTCACATTCTTGATCCATACATGGTGAATCAGTTTGGCCTTGGTAATAACTTCTTTCTTTGCATCAATAATATGGTTGTAGCTACCCTCCCCAGGGGTGCCATTTGGCTTCCGGAGCTTAACAGGAATATCGTTAACAAAAAGATTCATACTGAAACAGAGATAACTACCATGGGTGCAAAAACATAAATAAAAACCAATGTGTCAAACATTGTGGGCATGATTCGCCAATTATTTTCAGTTTCTCAGAAGCATATCAATAATAACTTCACTTTAAGGGTGAATTTTTGGAGCAGGTGCACTTTCATAATAAATTGCCGATTGAGACCAATCATCTGTTTTGTGGTGGTTATGTCTTGTTTTATCATGGGTTAACACAATAATTGAGCAATGAATTCTATCACTATCTATCAGCCAACAGCGGGCCCCGTTGCAGAGAAATTACTTGAAATTGAAGCCATCAAGCTCAATTACAAGCATCCCTTCACCTGGAGCTCGGGATGGAAGTCACCGATTTATTGTGATAACCGTCTTTCCCTATCCTACCCGGCCATTCGCACATACATCAAGGAAGCCTTGGCCAAGGCCATTAGTCAGAATTTTGGTGAGGCAGATTATGTTGCCGGAGTTGCCACAGCGGGTATCCCACAAGGTGCTCTGGTGGCCGACCTGTTAGATCTACCCTATGTCTATGTGCGCCCTAAGCCAAAAGAACACGGACTTGGAAACCAGATAGAAGGGAAAATAGAGAAAGGGAAAAAAGTGGTATTGGTAGAAGACCTTATCTCAACAGGTGGAAGTTCTTTAAAAGCGGCACAAGCACTAGCAGATGCAGGCGTTAAGGTGATCGGAATGGTAGCTATTTTTACCTATGGATTTGAAGTAGCCGAGCAGAATTTTACAGCAGCCAAAATTCCTCTGGTTTGTTTGAGTGATTTCAATGCGCTTCTTAATGCGGCCGTTCAAATGAAATACCTGGATGAAAAGCAGCTCATCCACGTAAAATCCTGGCGCCTCGATCCCGCCAATTGGAAGTAGTTAAAATTTCTCTTCAATCCCCAGGCCGAAGAGTGCAAAGTCGTACCTGACCGGGTCGTTAGGGTCAAATTGCTTCAGCGCATTGGTGAGCTCTATAGCAGTTTGCCAATCCAATGGTTTTCGCTTTATCAAATTTAGTTTTCTGGCCACCCGTTCCACATGCAAATCGCATGGACAAACAAGCTGAGAAGATGAAATGGTCTTCCAAAGTCCAAAGTCAACGCCCATTGCATCCTTCCTCACCATCCATCTCAAATACATATTGATTCGCTTGCATGCCGATTTACGCAACGGAGTGGCTATGTGTTTTTTCGTTCTGGGTGGAAAATCCTCCAAACTAAAAAAGTAATTATGGAAATGAATCAGCGCCTTCTCCACATCGAGATCTTCTTTTTCTATAGGAAAAGCGCTTTCCAGAGAGCTATGCTTCTTGTAATGCGTGCTAAGAAAACGAATGAAGTAAAGACAGTCTGTACTGTTGAATGTCCTGTGTTTAAATTGATCAAACACCTTAAGTTCTTTTAAGGAATGATTGATTATAAAATCATGAGGGGCATTGTCCATCAGTGCCAACAACTCCCTGCTTTTGTTGATGATAGTAGTTCGTTGACCCCAGGCGAGTGTAGCTGCAAAAAAGCCGGCTATCTCTATATCCTGTTTTTTGACATAAGCATGTGGAACGGAAATAGGGTCGTTTTCGATAAAGCCCGCCTTATTGTAAACGGCAACCCGCTCGTCCAAAAAAGACTTAAGTTGCTGGAGGTTCACCAATTACTTATAGTAGGTAACCTCCGCTCTGAATTTAGCATCTACTCCTCCCAATCTGTCAAAAGCAGATTTCGAAATTTTGATAATGATCTTATCGTTCACACTGGTGGCCGGCAGCGGACCCACCACACGTACAAATACTTCCCTGTTGTTGAGCTCGTTGCGCACTTTTAATATGGTACCTGGTTTGGCCGTTCTGTGAAGGGCCAGGTATTTTCTGTTTCCTTCAGTGCCATCAATCAGTTCAGCCAATCCCGATTCTTTAACTTCATCAGTGCCTGCTACATTTTCGGAGATTTTAACAATGGTTTCTACTGGCGTTACTACAGGGGTTGTCACTTTTTTAGTAGTGTCTTCCGCTTGTTGAGGAGTTTGTAATGTTGGCACTGAAGTTTCTTTTGTATCAGGGGCAGCCACTCTGATCAATTGACCTATACTGAGGCTACTCCCATCAATGTTGTTCCATGCTTTTAATTGTTGAACAGAAACGCCATAGTCGCGGGAAATTGAATACAACGTTTCTTTTGGCGCAACGGTGTGATATCCAATTACAGTAGTGGCCTGAACCTGCGGTTGTATTACAACAGCAGTATTTTCACTTTTTATACGCAGTTGCTGTCCCACTGACAATGCATTATCCGCCAAATTATTCATTGCCTTCAATGCGTCTATCGAAAGGTTGTAAGCCCTGGATATGGAAAAGAGTGTTTCACCCGGAGCCACTGTATGATAATCCTTAGCAGGTTTTACCGTAGAGCGCGGAGTATAAGGTATCCTTAAAATTTGCCCTACATTCAAGCCTGCATCTGCCTCTTTGTTGTATTCCAAAATCTGGGTGATAGAAGCACCATATCTTCTTGAAATGCCATATAGCGTCTCCTGCTCATCCACCTGATGGATAACAAAAGACTTTCCGCCAATGGTTTCCAGTCGCAGGGAATCCGTTGGCAGCGGGTTATCCGAAAAGGTCAATAAGTGGGCAGCTAAAAAAATAACTTTTATCATAACCAAAGTTTAAAAAATACCTGTTCCTTTTGTCCCTTCAAATCCATGCCAGTTTTCACAAAAATCTAGGACTTCAAAAACCGACCTCAAAACAGTGGAAGTCGAAATTTTGAACCTGATTGACAATTTTGGGTTAACTTTATGCAAGTTAATCACCTTAATAACGATGAAGAAATTAATGATCGTATTTTCCATGCTTTGGGCCCTTGTTCCAGAGCCGTCTTTCGGGCAAACGAAGCCAAAGGTGATGCTGATGGAAATTAAAGCCGAAATAGACCCAAGAATGTCGCGGTATGTCAATTTGGCGCTGGATAATGCGGAAAAAATAGAGGCCGATTATGTGATCATAGAAATGGACACATACGGTGGGGTGCTTACCGACTCCAAAGATATTGTAGATCGCATATTGGACCTCAAGGTGCCCATCTGGGTATTCATCAATAAGGATGCAGCCTCTGCAGGAGCTCTGATCTCCATTGCCTGCGACAGCATTTATATGGCTGCAGGCGCCACCATAGGGGCTGCCACGGTCGTTCAGGGTGGTACCGGAGAGGCCGCTCCCGACAAGTATCAATCTTATATGAGATCCATCATGCGGTCTACCGCTGAACACAACGGCAGGGACCCCCGGATAGCAGAAGGCATGGTAGATGAGCGCATCGCCATCGACAGCATTTCGGCTGAAGGAAGCGTGATCACCTTTACCACCAAGGAGGCGTTAAAATATGGCTACTGCGAGGCACAGGTGGAATCCATTGATGAAATACTAAAAAGAAACGGTGTGCCTGACTACGAGCTGGTAAAATTTGAAATTAGCAATGTTGAAAAAGTGATTGCCTTTTTCCTTAACCCTTTCATAAGCGGTATTCTTATACTGGTGATTCTGGGTGGACTATACTTTGAGTTACAGACACCAGGAGTAGGATTTCCTATTTTCGCAGCCATTACCGCCTTGATCTTTTACCTGGTTCCCTACTACCTCAACGGCCTGGCAGAGAACTGGGAAATCATAGCACTGTTTGTGGGCGTAATCTTAATCATTGTGGAAGTTTTTGTAATTCCTGGCTTTGGTGTGGCAGGTATTGCAGGCATCACCCTCACAGTTGGATCCATGGTGTTGATCATGGTCAATAACGACTTTTTCAATTTCGAGATGGTACCCCTCAACGATATAATAGTGGCTTCCCTTGCCATATTTGGTGGGCTTTCTGGAGGAGTGCTTTTACTTTTTGTAGGAGGAGTGCGCTTTAGTCAGTCTGGTTTTTTTAAAAGAATTGCATTATCCGATACACAAGCACAATCGGAGGGTTATACTTCCAACTTTAATAATGAGGGTGACTTAATCGGCAAAACCGGAACTGCCTACACAGTATTGCGGCCAAGTGGTAAAATCATGATTGACAATCAGATTTATGATGCCTTTAGCCGTGGTGACTACATAGAAAAGGGAGATTCAGTTAAAGTAGTTGAAATCGAAGGCTCTACGTTAAAAGTCAGGAAGGTAACAGCATGAAAATCGTTGGTATAATACCTGCCCGCTACGCATCTACCCGTTTTCCTGCCAAGCCATTAGCCGAGATTGCAGGTCAAACCATGATTGAGTGGGTTTATAATCAAGCCAAGAAGTCTAGCAAATTGGAACGGGTTATAGTAGCCACCGACAATGAGAAAATCTATGACCATGTGAAGCTAAAAGGTGGTGAGGTAACCATGACCTCTCCCGATCATGTGAGCGGTACCGATAGATGTGCAGAAGCTTTGGCTTCAACTGGTGAACAATTCGATTATGTGATCAACATTCAAGGTGATGAACCGTTTATAGATCCCCGTCAAATTGATTTATTGGCATCATTGCTGGATGGCAAAGCTGAGTTGGCCACATTGATCAAAAAAATAACAGATCCGGAGGCTGTTCACAACGGCAACATTGTAAAAGTGATACGCAATGTCCATAACGAGGCCATCTATTTTAGCAGAAGTCCATTGCCTCATTTAAGGAATGTTCCAATGGAAGGATGGTTTGAAAAGCAAAGTTATTTCAAACACATTGGCATGTATGGTTATCGGTCTGACATACTTGGTGAAATCACCCAGCTGAAGCCTTCCTCTCTGGAATTGGCAGAATCGTTGGAGCAGCTCCGATGGTTAGAAAATGGCTACAAGATCAAGGTGGCAGAAACAGATATCGAATCGATTGGAATAGACACGCCTGAGGATCTGGAGAAGGCGGTTAAGCACCTTGGTAAAGCAAAGTAAGAATCTCAATGAGACTCCTCGTTAACACTCTGAGTGACGGCAACTTCGGATAACGTTCACGTCATTGCGAACTGAAGGGATGGAATGTGGGAAAGCGTGAAGCAATCTCCGTCACGTCATTGCGAACTGAAGCGAGGGCTAAAGCGTTGGAGTGAAGCAATCCCCTAACAAACTCACAAGTACTATTTGGAGATTGCTTCGGTCTTCCGATAGTTATCGGAATCCCTCGCAATGACG